>Ga0257127_1002406_pt1 | contig 11598 bp, 10 predicted proteins | sample SI060_135mmetaG_FD_190152 | JGI IMG/M metagenome (GOLD analysis project Ga0257127, IMG submission 190152) | Marine microbial communities from Saanich Inlet, British Columbia, Canada - SI060_135m | ecosystem: Environmental > Aquatic > Marine > Inlet | place: Canada: British Columbia | collected...
TGGATGTAAAGTTATTAAATATATTTTACATTTATATTTAGTAAATATGTTAAATATCAGTTCAAATATAAGTTGTTTATCAGTATAATGTTTAATTTTATTATTTAACGCTAATACAACATGTTTAGTCATATTGATGTCAATAAGTATATTTTCAAAAATATATTGCGTGTCATCAAAAAAGTATACATGAGAAGTCATTATATGTATTATACTTTAATAATAATTTGCGTTTGGGCATAATAAACAAATGTCAATTTTTATTTTAATTTTCAATTAATTGCCCTTCGTATGCAATAGTTAATCCTCTACGATCATGTACGTCACATAACGCATCATTGACTGTATCTAATTCCATATTAATGTCTGCGCTATACGTGGAATCTGTTTCTGAAAACATATACTCAGATGATGTATCTGTATATGTACATTCGACATATTCTGCAAGTTCGTTATGTTCCGCATTTTCATTTCCATTTCCATATTCACCTCTTTGAAATAAAGCACTATAATCAAAACTATTAACAGTTCCATTTGTATTTTCTGATGCGTTGTTTCGTCTAATCATGTTATCTATCGTAAGATCACATTGCTCATTATCATGTTCGTCACCATTATTATTATCATTATTCTCACAACTACCATTTTCGTCATGTTCTTTTTCTGATTTGTATTTATCAACGTCAATATCCAACTCGCATGTATAATTATTGCCTGTCAACTTTTCTTTTTTTTTCGAGTATATTTTAAGTAAACTTTTTGTAAATTTAATTATTTTAACCGGATCATCAACATATTCATTATTTGTTACGTCGTTACGTATTTTTGTTATATCCAGTATTAACTTACATAATGTACTGACGAGCTTGACCTTGTCAAGTTTTTCAAGTTTTCTAATGTCAATTATGTCAACTGTGTCTTCTTGTGTTTCTGATCTTAACATTTGAAGTATGCCCATTTGAGTTTGATCTGCTTGAACTGCATCTGCTTGAGTTACGTTTGATAGACTTTGATCTGACTCGTTTGGTCTTGGACTTTGATCTGACTCGTTTGGTCTTGGATTTTGGTTTTGGTATGTATTTTGATTTTGATTTGTATTTTGGTTTTGGTGTGTATTTTGAGTTTGATGGCTTGCAATATTTAATATATTTGTTGGATAATGCTGCTCCATTCGTATTGATTATATTATATGTATTAACTTTTTCCGTATTGTTATTTTGTACATCATTGCTTTCAAATATCAATTTTTCTTCTTCGCTTGTGACAATTCTAGACAGATAAATTTTTTCATGTATATGCCGCCTATCATCATCGGATATATGATTATCTATTTCTTCATTTTGATCATATCCTACTATTTTCATCAATCAATCAACAGTCATATTTTTAATTTAATAAACTAAATTCAATTTTTATTTCTTTTTTGTTTTCTTATCGTCTTTTTTAGTGTCCGTTTTTTTAGTGTCCGGTTTTTTAACTTTTGCTTCCACTTTATCAACAGCATCTAGATCATTTTTTTTCTTTTTATCCGCTGGTTTTTTGTCCGTTGGTTTTTTATCCGCTGTTTTATTAACGTCTTTTTTAGATGATTTCTTTTTAGGTTTATCATCTTTATCATCTTTATCTTCATCTTTATCTTCGTCTTTGTCTTTTACTGATTCTGCTTTTAAATCTGCTTTCGATTCTGAATTATCATTATTATTTTCTTCGTTGTCAGTTTGTTTTGTTTTTGGTTTTCCAATTTTTTTTGGTGAATCACGATTGTCAGCATCATTCATGTTTTCTGCTGCATCAAGTTTTATTTTTGTCGCATAAATACCTTTTAACGTAGTTACAATTTTGGATGTAACGAAGTCGATTTTATTTACAGATGCAACCAGTTGCAAATACATATTTCTTAACTCGGCAAAATGTTCTTCCATATTTGGATGTTGTTTTTTTTCAATTTCTGCATTTGCGGATTCCAAAACTTCATCAATCGCACTATATAGCTTATTAAATTCTGGAGTAACTTTAATTTTGTCACGTGACTTATTTAGTTCTTCAGTTATTTTGTCGCTATACACTTGTGTTTTTTGTTCGTCTTGTTCAACGTTTTCAACTGCATCTTGCTTTTTACTTTTATTTTTTGGCATGGTCAATTTAACATGATTACTTTGTTAATGTGGTTTTTATCAAAATAATATATTTTCAACTTTTTTTGAGCATATATAATACAATGAATATCACTACATTAATTACATATGTCATTTTTTTTATAATGATTGGCTGTTTGATTTATAAACGTAATATTAACATACATATCAATAAAAATATTTTTAAAATACCTAAAACAATGGATTCCAATGTAACAAATGATAAAATATTATTATTATTATCTAAAATGTACAAAAGTAATTCAAATAAACGAACGTCGCCAAAAAACGCAAATCATATAAATCATATTCCTAATTCAGAATCCACTAATCACGTTCCTAATTCAGAATCCACTAATCACGTTCCTAATTCAGAATCCACTAATCACACTCCCAATTCAAAATTGGCAAGTAAAAAACCCATATCTATTAAAAACCAATATAAGCACATTGTTAAAAAATTGCTTAATATTAAACCAATAACTAAATTATCAAGTAAGTCGTCATATGTAAATAAAAAATATAACACCAATAATCAACAGTCAATAAATAACGATCAATTATTGAATGATGATGATTTGCCATACGATATCAAATCAACCGGAAAACGATCTATGAAATATTCGTGCAATTATATTCCAGTTATTTAAATTATTATTCACTAATTGCATTATTCACTAATTGCATTATTCACTAATTGCATTATTCACTAATTGCATTATTCACTAATTGCATTATTCACTAACCAGATTATCTCTGCTCAGCATTTGGTGATGTTGGATATTTACCCCTGTTAACTGTCACTTTAATTTGCGGATCTTCTTCGTCGTCTAACTCATAATCTAAAAATTCATCGTTGAATAAATATTTGCCTTCTTGACTGCTATCTTTTACAACAGTGGTAGTTATATCGTTAAATGGTTTTGGATGATTTTCTATAATTATATAATCAACAAGAACGAATAATGCTGTTATTAATATTGAATTTATAAGTAGCTTTTCTTTTGGCATTATTTTTTGATGTTTTAAGAACATATATACCGTTAATAATACAAACCCGTATTTATAGATGGGTGGATATTTATATTGAATATTATTATCTGTCATGTTTATGGTTTTATAATTTTGCATGATAAAATTTTTTATAATTTAATAAAAATTCACTTAAAAAGCGTTGTGTGCTTTTTAAAGTAACTTAAAAACATATATATATTATTTTTTATTAAATTATGAAATTTCATTATAATTGTCAAGGGCATGAAGTATTTTGTACTAACGATTTATTTGAAGCATTCCATGAATTGGTTTGTGATAAAATAAAATTTAAAAATTTTGAATGTAACATTATGGTGTGTTTGGAGTCCACTCACGGAAAACGAAATAAAGTCGTTATAGATGTATTAACAATTGATGATCAATTTAATGTACACACATCTCCAGGCAGTGCTTCTTTCAACTTACGTGATATTGTTTCATCAAATAATATACATGCACTTCCGTATTTAGATAATTCTCAAAACACTTTTATTAAATCTGCAATATTTAAGTTATTGTCCAATCACACAGTAACAACTCAATCATCTAACATAAGATCATTGAATACTCAACCATTGAATACTCAACCATTGAATACTCAACCATTGAATACTCAACCATTGAATACTCAACCATTGAATACTCAACCATTGAATACTCAACCACAAAATAACATTAAAAAACAAGTGACAATAAACGAAATCACGAACGAAATTCCAACTGTCAGCCCAAACACCCCTATTGATGAATTATTGAGCATGTTGGATAGTAGGCCAGTTATTAAAAAAATACCTGTTAAAAAATCAAAAAAATCAAAAAAATCATGTAAATGGAAACATAATTTTCAAGAATCTGATGAATCGGACACAGATACTTCAAGTAATGCAAGTAATTCAGATGAGTCAAGTGGATCGAGCAATATATTTGATATAACCAGTATTAGCAGCATAGACAATTCGGAACATGATTCTGATATATCTTCAATTAAAAGTGACGACGATGAAGATACGGTAGATCTCAAAAAAAGCATTATGAAGCTATCACAAGTGAAAACAAATATTGATAATCAAATTGCGTCTGTAAATGATACAATCAAAAACGAAAAAGAAAATTTATCAAATTATCATTGCGAAGTATCGGAAAAAGAATTTAATATTAAACGTGCAGAGGAACAACTGCGAGAAGAATATAATAGATTTATATCTGAAAGAGATTTTACATATGACGAAATTTACAAAAAATTTTTTATAAGAAAAAAAATCAAAGGATTTGAATGTGTCCCTCCATTATTTATGGTTAAATTTCCCATATTTTTGTTTTTAGATGGACGTGATGTAAATGGAAAACAAGTTCGTGAAAAAATATTGGGAACGAAAAACGATTTTAGATTATATAAAATGTTTAGTGATGCGTTACTTGATGATGAATTTGAACATCCAGAAGACGACATTGAAGAAAAATTATTGGATGATTTTTTGAATTCATACCCAAATATTCCAATTCAAACTGAACAAAAAGTAATGCAATATTTAAATGATGAAACTCACAAACATAAAAGAATTTTTACTGAAGATGAAACATCTCAGCATTCTGCTGAAAGTGATAAGTCGGATGACGAATAATTATTGAGTCATTGAGTTGAGTTAATTGGATGATTCAATCTCATCACGCATATGATTAAATACAAATGTGATTGTATTTATTGATGTGAAAATTTCATTTATTGCTGGTGCATTTTCATGAGTTAAATATCTAATTAACTCATTAATATCACAATTTACTAAATTATATACAAAATGTTTTTTGTTGCATTTATTATTGTTATTATTTTCACATAAATGTCCGTTGTCGCAAAATTCATACGAACCTCTATACATTGTATGTTTCTTTTTTGGTTTTATTTCTCGCTGTTGCCTTTGTGCAGACATATAACTACTTGACGTTTCTAGCCATTTTAATTTTTGTAAATGTAACGAGTTATCAAATGGTTTTGATGATCTAGAACATTCTGATACATATTTTTTTAGTTGATTTGCAATATATGCTTGATTTTTTAAAATGTTAATTTCTGAAATTTCCCCACTCTCCACATTTAATTCTAAAATTTCACTAAGTGATAACTGATGAATTTCTGATAAATCAGAGCTGCTTTGTTTAGATTTAATGCTTGACATTGATGTTGTTTTTTTTCCAATGCCATATGAATTAATTAGACTTGCTGATTCTGGCATTTCTAATGTTTCTATATTATCATTGGACGTTTCGACAAAATCGTCGTTCATGTCACACCAAGAATTGCTATTTGACATTTGTAATTCTATTATATTATGTTCAAAAAAAATTATGCTGTATTTACCGACAGTTATTTTGTCATAACACAAAATGTTGAAAAGTATTTATTTTTTATATAAAGATATGTGCTATACCTATCATATTATAATAATTATGAATACTAACACAACTGATACAGAAAATTCTCACGATTATTTGATTGATTGGACAGGCAATATCATTAAAAATCGTTACGTAATGATTAAGCGAGTTGGTAGAGGATCATATGCAGCTGTATGGACCGTATATGACGCAGTTGATAAAAAATATTGCGCGATTAAAATTCACAATAGAGATGAAACTAAAACTGCAAAAAAAGAACAGTACTTTTATGAAATAATTCAAAAATATAATTCCCCTCATATAATGAGCATATCTCGCAATTTTGACCATGACACAGATGACGGAGATTTTAATTGTTCTTTGATGGATTTGATGGCATGTTCAGTTTTTGATATTATTTCATCCAATAAATATAAAAATGGACTTCCGTTTGATTCTGTTATTAAAATAATTTATCAAACATTGTTAGGTTTAAAACATTTTCATCAGCAAAATATTGTTCACGGAGATATAAAACCAGAAAATCTTCTTGTAAATGGACTATCTATCGCTCAAGAAAAACTTATAAATTTAATTAATATTGATGAAATATACAAAAATAAGAAATCAAATAAAGGCAAGCATAAGAAAAAAAATAATGATCAAAATAACACAGTAAATGTAGATAGAGAAGTACTTGCAAAATATATTTGCAGCAAAATAAATAAAACACCACATAGCTCTGAAAATGACTCAGATTCAAATTCAGATTCAGATTCGGTAGATAGCGATTACACATCGTTAAATATATTTGAATGTGCATATGATGAATCATATTCAGTTAACAATTGCGAACATGCGGATTCGTCAGATTTGTCTGATGATGAAAGTGTCAACTCTTGCGTAGACAAAAATGGAGATATTGTTAGCGAAAACTCAATTAACAATATTCACATTAAAATTGCCGATATGGGTTATTGTGTGTTTTTAGACAAAATAAAAAAAACTAAAATTCAAACAAAACATTACAGACCTCCAGAATCTATTCTTAAAATAGGATTTGATTTGTCTTCAGATATATGGGCCCTTGGTTGTGTAGCGTATGAATTATTAACTGGTGAACTATTATTTAATCCAAATAACTACGACGGAAATGTATTTAGGCATCACATTTACATAATGATACAAAAATTGGGATACATTCCTCATGAATTAATTTTAAATTCACCAATAAAAGATGTCATTTTTACGACTGACATGAAATTAGTAAAAGGATATGATAACATTATATTTCATTCCGCGTGGAATGATATTAATGATGTTTGTAATAAAAATAATGTTAATGCATCATCAATTAATAAATTAATTGATTTGCTAACCAAAATGCTTGATTATAATCCAGAAAATAGAATATCTGTAAAGTCTGCATTACAGCATTCATTGTTTAGCAATTGTAATAATTTTTCAACGTAATCATTTTAACCCGATTGACTCACAATTAACAAGTTTGTCAATTATAGCTCATGGGTTATAGCTATAATTGACTCACAATTAACAAGTTTGTCAATTATAGCTCATAGCTCATAGCTCATATCTCATAAGTCAATTATGAAATAACATTTAGTTAATAATTTTATATTTATATTATTATTCAAATTGGTCCAATAGATAATCCACTTCTAAATTCTGTTCCAATTGTTGTGTTGCAACAACTACTACAATTATTTACAGATCCATTATATGATGATGTCCAATTAATACGTTCAGTATTGTCTATTTCGTCAGGAGTTATATGTTTATATACATTTTGTACTCTGTCTGTTATTTCTTGACATTCGAATTTCGAACACGTTTGTATATTGCGTTCATTTATTGCATTTTCATCGTGTATTAAATTATTATACGGTATTTGTTCATTGTACTTTAAATTAGTACGCTGGAGTTCATTGCAATTATATGACATTCGTTTATATTTTACATGTTCTAATTGATCATAATATGATTTCAAACGCTCTTGTTGATCATAATTAGGTTCTATATATTTTGATTGATCATAATTAGGTTCCATATATTTTGATTGATCATAATTAGGTTCCATATATTTTGATTGATCATAATTAGGTTCCATATATTCTGATTGATCATAATTAGGTTCCATATATTCTGATTGATCATAATTAGGTTCCATATATTCTGATTGATCATAATTAGGTTCCATATATTCTGGTTGATCATAATGCAATTGTTCATGTCGATTGTGCCGTAGTCGACTGTGCAACAACCGTAAATATACATCGCGCGGTAGCGAATTTAATTGAGTAGGTTGAGAAGTTTGATTATGTTGTCCATCTGAACGTATAATTACTCTTTTTGACGCTGAATATGATGATATTGGCGTTAATCGAGATTTTACTGGTCGTCTATTTATTGGATATGGTGATTTGACGGACACATCTGTTAAAAAATTGGTATTTTGTGGCATTTTATTGCGTTTAATAATGTGTTATATTATGTAATTTGAACGGTTTAGGCCATTGTAACTTTCAATTTTTTTATGTTTATCACGATTTAATGATTTTTTTATCTGTATTATGTGTATAATGTCTAAAAATAATATACGATCAAAGCACAAAAAATCAGATGCAATAGTCAAAATCATATCAAATAACGTCGATATTGATATATTTTCCCCATATAAAATTTCATCTGACGGAGAAAGTATAGGAACTGGATTTTTTATAGATAAGGGATATATATTAACATGTGCTCATGTTGTTAGTGGAAGTGTTAAGTTATGGATAACATCTCCAATGGAAGGTAAAACAAAAATTCCAGTTACCATATATTCAATATGCTATGAAAAAGATTTAGCCATTTTAAAAACTATAGATTATGTAAATACTGATCGATGTAGTTTGGGAAATTCAAACGATATTAAGTCAGGTGATTTAGTTACTGCAGTGGGTTATCCAATGGGTCATGATAGATTAAAAACAACATCTGGAAGCGTTAGTGGTATACAAAATAGATTTATACAAACAGATGCTCCAATTAATCCAGGTAATTCGGGCGGTCCATTGTTTGATGACAATGATAATGTCATAGGTATAAATACATCAAAATTAAATCAATTGTTTGCAGAAAATATTGGATTTGCTACTCCGATTGATGACTTTTATGTTATAAAAGATAAAATGTTACATTCTAACCAACGTATGCAAATATTTAAGGAGCCTCTTTTATATTGTGAAATTCAACACACGTCTGATAATTTATATAAATTATTTGGACTTGATGCTACAAATGGATGTATAATTACAAATCTTATAAAAAACAGTCCGTTGTATAATGCTGGAATTAGAACGAATGATATATTACTTAAATTTGATAAATATCAAATAGACAGTAATGGTGATATTGATGTTGAATGGAGTAACGATAAAATCGAATTTGTTGATTTATGTGCCAAATTAATTGATAATGTAAAATATGATGTTAAATATTTATCAATAAAAAATCAAAAAACTATGACAACAACAGTTACTTTAAATGATTATGACATTTTTAAAATTAAACATGTTAGAGTTCCATATGATGATATTAATTATGAAATATTTGCTGGATTGATCATATCAGAACTTACGTTAAATCATGTTATGGATGTATATGACGCAGATTATTCAACAACTGCAACCAGAGAAATACGATCATATTCTAAAATATCTAACAGAACAAATGGGGTTATTTTTATTTCAGGAATTCTGCAAGGATCATATGCATCGACAGTTGACAATGTCGAGAACGGATCCATAATTTGCAAAATTAACGGAAGTAAAGTTCACAATATGAATGACGTACGCAATGCAATATTAAATAAAATGTTAGTCATTGACACAAATAAAATGATGTATTTACAATTATCAAATAATCAACATGTTATAATTAATCTAAACGATGCATTTGCAGAAGAAACCGAACTATCTTCTAGATATAAATACAATATGTCGAATTTATATAATGTTATTTTTAATGCTTAATTTCATTCCACGTATTACATTTCTTTTTTATCCTTGCACATAATATAACAATTAAATATATAATGAGTTACTCATATGTTTCAGATTTATTTGGCAATAAAATATCCGATTCAAGTCCCATTGTTATGATTCACACTCGAAAACTTAATGAATATATGACAAAGGTTGATGAAGATATTATGAATAATACAAGTATTTGGAAATACAACAAAAAAACTATTGGCGAATTATTGAGTAATAGAAATGTTGATCCTAATAATTTTGTTATATTGGGCGATGTATTATTAAATGGATTTTCCGATTCAATTGTTTTAGTATTGGGAAATAAAAATATTTGCTTATCTCCTGACGGAATAGAAGAAGTCGGAGCTTATTCGAAAGGTAAGTTATTTTTACCATATACTAAATACAATGAAGTTAAACATTACGCATTAGGTGCATTTTATTTTTCGTCTGATAAACATGACATTTCAAATATTGGCATATTACCACTTAACGCAACTATAACAATCAGCAAATCCCCACAAAATGAAATAGAATCCAATGAATTTAATTTATTATCTGTTTCTAAATTTGGCATTAAAGCGATTAATAAAGCAAAATTACTAAAAAGCAATCTTAGACATTTTAGATTAATGTCAAATGACAATAAATTTATAACTATGCAAGACAATGAATATACAACAAGACAATCAAACGGTAGACTTACTCAGCTATTTTCATATAATGCTCAAGGTGAACTTATTTCGGATGGAAAATGTTTAACGCATAAAGGCAAGGATATAACAGCTGAAAAGTGTGGATCAAAAAAGTCCAATCAACAATGGATAATGGCTAAAAATAAAATCCTTCCATCTAATAATTTTGACAAATGTATTGACATAACTTCATACGATGATGCAACTATAAAATTAAACGAATGCAACGATTATGCAGATACTCAACGGTGGAGCACAGAAAATGATGAATCTGCCAGTAGTGAAAAATCTCATTGGAAAAAATATTTTGGAAAAAATGTAGTTCTTGTTGAAAATAATAATCCTTGGTTTGTGAATGTCAATGATTCTAAAGTTGCCAAAGTTCTTACGAAAAAACCAAATGTATTTACAGACTATGATACAAATCCATACTATCAACCTAAAACAAATAAAAATGCTGGCAATTATAAAAATAGTGTTAGAGTCAACCCAACATTTGTATTAGATCCAAATGATAGAACTTTAGGGCATGGATATTCGTTTGCTAGCAGAGGAATTAATAAATGTCAAAAAAAAACTAAAAAAATAGAAGGGTTTAATGGGAAAAAAAATTCTAATGAAAGTTGTACTGACCCAGATGAACGTCAGGTGTTTATGTTAGTTATGATTATTATGGCTATTCTTTTATTTTATAAAATGAATAAAAAATAGATACTTGATTTATAAATAATGAATAACCTCACATACTTGATTTATAAATAATGAATAACCTCACATACTTGATTTATAAATAATGAATAATTTATTCGATAAGATTAATAATATCTTTTTTTATTATTGATCGTTTTACATTTTGCGCTATTGATATGTTAATTGGATAACTTGATATATATTTTCTGTTATACAAATATGTTGATGCATCTAATATATACATATCGTTCCTAAATGGATTGTTTTCTCCAAGAATTTTATCTATTTTATTTATGAAAATGTCCAATAAATAACATTTATTATTTTCTATCAACCATAAATAAAATTCAACAACGCTATCTATTTTTCCCTTGCAATATTTGTCATATAACTGATATAATTCGTCTCTATCAGTTTTTAGTAAAATCATATTCACACTCGTTTTTTTTAAGTAATCTAAATCATAATAAGAAAATTTTGGCTGCATTTCGACATTTAATATGTTGTGCTCTGAATACATTTTTACTCCGGTTGTTAAATATTTATATATATCACTACAATAACTTCCTCCAATCAAACCTAGCTCACCATAGTTGCTCTCGTCTGTATATGATCCTTCGTATCCTCGCT
>Ga0257127_1002413_pt1 | contig 11579 bp, 6 predicted proteins | sample SI060_135mmetaG_FD_190152 | JGI IMG/M metagenome (GOLD analysis project Ga0257127, IMG submission 190152) | Marine microbial communities from Saanich Inlet, British Columbia, Canada - SI060_135m | ecosystem: Environmental > Aquatic > Marine > Inlet | place: Canada: British Columbia | collected...
CCACGCTTCGTGGCGAGCTGCCTGAGCAGCTGCAGCCCGAGGTTACCCTGAGCACCGAATACGCAGGCCAAAAGCTAAGCTGGCGTGGCCACATTGTACGCACAGAAGCTGAGATCGACATTTCCAGCCGCATGGTGCATCTGGTTGCTCGTGTACCTAACCATCCTAACCAGGCCCCATTATCTGTGGGCTTGTTTGTTGAAGCTGAAATAGAAGGGCTATCTGCAGAAGACATCGTCGTGCTACCACGCTCTGCGATGCGTAACAACGATCAGGTCCTCATTGTAGATGCAGAAGACAAACTACGCTTTCGTCCAATTGAACCCCTGCGTCTGTATCAAGACAATGTGCTGATTAAAGCGGGTCTGAAAGACGGCGATAGGGTCTGCCTGTCACCACTGCAAACTGCCATCGATGGCATGACCGTCAATCCAATCGTCGAAGACGCATAGCTCGGACTTAAATAATGCACACTGCAATACACTGGTTTGCGCACAACCCGGTAGCTGCCAACTTGCTGATGGTTCTGCTTCTTTTGGGCGGAGCATTTGGCGCCATCACAACTAACCAAGAAGAATTTCCTAATTTCGACGTTAAGGTCGTCAACATACAAGTGCCCTATCTGGGTGCTGCGCCGATAGAAGTGGAACGTTCGGTATGTATTCGTGTAGAGGAATCGATCGAAGGTCTGGAAGGCATCGAAAAAATTCGCAGTGTCGCCACTGAGGGCATGTGTAACGTCGTTGCCGAACTGCTGGTAGACGCGAACGAAATTAGCGTCCTGAACGAAATCAAAAGCCGGGTTGATGGCATCAACAGCTTTCCCACCGAAACTGAAAAGCCCATTGTTTCAAAACTAGCGCTAACGCGACGGGTTGTACAAGTAGCCGTGTCCGGGGATACAGACGAACGCACGCTAAAAGAAATCGCACGCGAACTTCGCGACGATATCGCAGCGGTTAAAGGTATCTCTCAAGTATCGGTCGAATATATCAGACCTTACGAGATTTCTGTCGAGGTTGCCGAGCGCGAATTGCGCCGCTACGGCATCACGTTAAATCAAGTCAGCCAAGCCATACGCTCTAGCTCGCTGGACATGCCAGGCGGCAGCATCAAAACCCGTAACGGCGAAATTCTTATTCGCACCACAGGGCAAGCTTACTGGGGACAAGAGTTCGAAGACGTCATTGTACTTACCCGCAAAGACGGCACCCGTGTTTCCTTGAGCGACTTGGGCATTATTCGCGACACATTTCAGGAGGGCGACCTCTTAGCCCGCTTTAATGGTGCTCGCGGGGTTGTTGTTAACGTCTCTCAGGTGGGTAGCGAAGACCTCATCGAAATTGCCGAGGACGTACGCAATCTGGTCAATCGGTACCAAAACGAAATGCCAGATGGCATTTCACTGAACACATGGATTGATACCTCTTTTGAGCTACAGGAACGTATGTCCGTTCTGACTAAAAATGCCGGCGGCGGTCTAATTCTCGTGTTAGTGATATTGGCTTTATTCCTGAAATTTCGCGTCGCCATGTGGGTAGCCATTGGCATTCCGGTCGCCCTGCTCGGCACACTTGCCGTGCTACCCTTCACTGATATCACCATCTCCACAATGACCGTGATGGCTTTCATTTTGGTTCTCGGAATCGTCGTTGACGACGCCATCGTTGTTGGCGAGCGTGTGTTCGGCCACGAACAACTCGGTAAATCGCCACTCACGGCCGCTGTAGATGGTACTTGGGAAGTCTCTGTACCTGTCATCTTCGGTGTTCTCACCACCATCGCTGCGTTTCTACCGCTAATTATGGTTGAAGGCCGCATGGCAGGCTTTTTCGCGCCCATCGGTTGGGTTGTCATTTTTGCCTTAGTTTGTAGCATTATTGAATCACAATTTATTTTGCCCTCACATCTGGCTCACAGAACGCGTAGCGAGCCTACAACCGGAATGTCAGCTTCGTGGAGCCGCTTCCAGGGTCGCTTGGCGGGCTGGCTGCAAAACGTTGCCGCCAACCATTACATGCCATTTGTACACAAGGTTTTGCGCTGGCGTTACGTTAGCGCATCTATCTGTTTGGGCGTACTCATCCTTGCGCTTTCTCTGATCGCTTCGGGTCGTGTGGTATTTGGGTTCTTTCCCGCTATTGAAGGTGACCGGGTTTACGCGGGCCTGGAACTACCTGAAGGCATCGCCGCCGAATCCACTTCAGCGGCGGCCGCACAGATCGAAGACGCTGCCAAACGCCTGAGCGAGGACATGACCGAAGAACTTGGTTTATCCCGCCCCCTAATACGCAATATTCTTTCGAGCGTTGGTCAAACTGTCGATCGCAACGGCCCGGGAAGACCGATAGGACCTGGAAGAAGCAATATCGCAGAAATCGTGATCGATCTTGCACCTTTGGCTGAACGCAATCAGATAAGTTCGAAAGTGGTTGCCGCTCGCTGGCGCGATTATGTGGGCTCGATACCTGACGCGGTCAAACTCTCTTTCGACTCAGCCCAGTATTCCGCAGGTTCACCGATTGAATACCAACTGAAAGGCAAAAAAGTCGATGAGCTAAGAGAAGCAGCCGAACAACTTAAAGCCGAGCTGTCTCGCTACGACGGGGTGTTCGACATCAGCGATTCATTCCGCTCAGGCAAACAGGAAATCCAACTGGAACTATTGCCAGAAGCTAGAAACTTAGGCATCACGTTACATGACTTGGCAAGCCAGGTACGCAGCGCATTTTATGGCACCGAGGCACAACGCATCCAGCGCGACCAGGACGATGTGAGGGTCATGGTCCGTTTTCCAGAGTCTGAGCGAAAATCGATAGGCAACCTGGAAGACATGTACATTAGAACGCCAGATGGCAACGAAGTACCTTTCTACAGCGTCGCTAAATTTGAGATCAGTCGGGGTTATTCAGTGATCAACCGGCTTGACGGACGTCGCACGGTGACAGTGTCAGCTGATGTCGACCGCACCATGGTGTCTCCGGAAGAGGTCAGCGCCAGTATTCGCCAAGATCTGATTCCCAATTTTCAAGCCCGTTATCCGCTCATCGATGTAGAACTAGGAGGCGAACAAGAAGAGCGAGCAAAATCTATGACAGGTTTGCTTGTCGGCGCACTGTTCTCTCTCGTTGTGATTTACGGTCTCTTGGCGATACCTCTGCGCAGCTACCTGCAACCTTTAGTCATCATGAGTGTTATCCCGTTTGGCGCTGTTGGCGCGATCGTTGGCCACTACGTCATGGATGTGCAGCTTATGTTCTTCTCCGCGCTGGGCATCGTAGCGCTGTCTGGCGTTGTGGTGAATGCTTCTCTGGTATTGGTAGATTACGCTAACCGTCAACGTCGAGAAGGTAAGGACGTAATGGCGTCTATCCTCCACTCGTGCGTTGTTCGCTTTCGACCCATCATGTTGACCTCGGTGACCACCTTCGTGGGCCTAGTGCCACTCATGTCTACTTCCACGCCGGCAACTGCACCCTTCAAACCAATGGCCGTCTCATTGGCTTGGGGAGTCCTGTTTGCCACATTTATCACCTTGCTACTGGTCCCCTGCTTGTATCTGATGGTTGAGGATTGGCTCCACCAATTGGCGCGCTTTAAAGCATGGCTTGGCGTAAACCTGCGCCTCTTAGAGAAAGCTCATTGGGCGGATCTTTTACTGGCAGTGGCAGCTAAGGACTAACGATCGGCGCATAAACTTAAATGGGGCAGCATACGCCTTGAGCTCATCCATCGTGGATTGGCAAGTTAAAAAGAACAAGCCAACCAAACTGCACATCACCCACCAGACTGTCCGAGAAGATAGCTAACGAGTGCACTACGCACAATCAACTTCCCTTTCCTTTGGCGACGATCGGTGGCGGCGCACGTCAAAATATCGTCCCGCATTTTGCCCATGGGCTATTCGAGCACGTTAAATTTTATCCCTTCCCATGCCGAGCAATAACTTACCACTGTTGCTAACAGCAATATGATGCCGATCCAACAACCCATGCAGCATGCATGTCTGGAAAGAAATAGATATCGCTTGAGCTGAAGGATCGATACCACATTCATTCCGTCTAACGACCAAGGAGATAGACTGCACAGCACGAACGACTGGCTTTTATGCATGAACACCACTGGATTTAGCGCTCTGCATTCGCAGCCGCGAGCCCAACGACATTATCGGTGTTCCCTACGGGCAAACACAGTCGCGCAATTATCGGGTTGATAATCACCCTAGGGGCACCCTCGGGGTTGCGACGGCGCACCACCTTGATTGCACTGGGTGATTATTTACCCGTGCTATCTTTCAAACTTGCATCAAAAGGAATAAGATTTTCTGGCTCTATCTCATAAATTCATGCTGTACCCATAAAGGAAATCTACATGAAACGATTTAGCCTATTACTACTTTCTACATTTTTGTTTACTGCCTGTGCGCAAGAGGAAGCCGTCGTAGAAGCGACAGCGCCAGAGATTGAACCCGTCGCGACCGAAGCTTCTCCACCCAATGAGCCAGATGCTTACTATGAGTACCTGTGGTGCAAACAAGGAGAAAACTATTCCGACGAAAGTTTCCAAGCCATGGTAGTGGACTGGAATATTCTGATAGACAGCCTTGAAAATAAACCAAATGCCGCTTTCGGTTACGTTCCGCGAGGCTGGGAGGACCCTAACTTCGACGCTCTGTGGGTATTGAATTGGGCTGACAAGGCCTCTATGGAAGCTGGCTGGGCTGATTACGTTGCGGCAAATGTTCAGCAGCAAGTTGACGAGAAGTACCCTGGTTTGCTGACTTGTGGCAGCCAAACAGGTGCAGACCGATTCGGATTCACCGCTTATATACCCCGAGAGATGCCAGTCGATTTCGCTAATACGGAGCCTCCCTACTACCTCACCAACCAGTTGTGTAGCTTCAATGAAGGTAAAGGTGGTGCTGATTTGCGTAAAATAGTCCGAGGAACCTACCTGCCGCTACTGGACAGCATTGCTGCGAACAATCCAGACAGCAGTTATTTCTTCAGGATCGGCGTAGCAGATTTTGAGCCATTACCGGAATATCCTGTCGACTTTAACTGGATGAATCTCTGGAGTAGTGCCGAGGAAGGCGAAGCCTCCTACGCCAATTTCGCCGCCTCAAAGGAGGGTCAGGCGATGATGGCGATGGTCGAAGAAGTAGCTACGTGCAACCCACAACCGGCACAAGCTTGGGATGGTTATTTTATCAGAAGAACGCCTGCTTCATAATTTAGAGAAATAATTTAGAGAAATAATTTAGTCTCAAGAAAAAATCATCAGGCAGTCACGTCAGCTTCACTTGCTGGCCTGGCTGCCTGATTTTTAGTCCCACTACATTCATACCCAGATAACACCAGACTCATTGTTAGAGCGATCAGGTTTTACTTTTAACGGTTAAAGCGTATCCCTTGTGGAACTTGGCTGAGTGCTACCCTATCGCCAAACCCGATTAGGGATCACACAAACAGTCCATCCCCCCTTACCCGGCCCCAAAATAGCCCGAGTTATCAGCTATTACCGTCATTGAACGTTGGTCGAAAAACGTGATTTTAGTTGCTTCATTCCTGCTCAAAGACTGCAGGCAATACTCTGAAATACTATTTTTTCAGGATTGACAAAGAAGATACGGAAGGTTTCTCGGCTAAGTTGTAGAGATTGATAACAGACAAATAGAGGGGCTTAACTCACGAGATAACGACTTTTTTGAAGTTACGCCCAGTTTGTTTAGACTGGCTCTAAACAAGCGGAGTAAAGATGATGACTGTGAATGTTTTAATAGAGGGAAATTCGAAAGACGGCGAGAAAGATGGTTTTACAGATATTTGCAGGGAAGCATTTAAAGTAACCCGAGCGTTTGATGGTTGCAAACATATAGACTTGGTCTGCAGCACAGAAGATGGTAATCACTGGTTTTTTAATGAAACTTGGGAATCCAAAGCGCAGTACGATAAGTATTTAAAATTCAGAACTGAAGACGGGACTTTAGAAGCCATCGCAGGCTTATGCGAAGCCCCTCCTTCCATCAAAATTTTTGACATCATAGATACCTAGCTAATTGTCTACCTGCAGTCGTCAACGCCCGATTAACAATAGCAAGGCAAGCTCTTGCGCGCTTGAGACAAGGGCTGATAGGCACATTCACGATAGCGTTGCGCCCATTAGAGCTGATACTTAAGCTTTCCATATATTGACCGGCAGTCACGGCATAAATGCTGAGATGGCAAGCGCGCCAGTTCCCGGGGTTACAGGGTAGGAGGGATTGCCAAATCTAGGTAAGCCAAGCGTTATTGTATAGTCATCATAATGGCGATAGCGCCACCGAGGGTGATAGTTAACTTATCAACGATAGCGCCAACTGCGGCTGGGCATTCGCTTGCGCCAGCATCGCTGTGCCTGCCTGCTGCAACACTTGAGCCTTGGCCAATCTTGCACTCTCCGCAGCAAAGTCTGCATCTTCAATCCTTGATCTTGCCGCAGTTGTGAACTCTGCGACGTTCATGAGATTTGATACAGTGTACTCAAGACGGTTTTGCAAGGCGCCGTAGGCAGCACGATTAGCGGCTACTTGCTCTATTGCGCCGCTGATAGTGGCTAGGGCTTCACTTGGATCGGTTTCTAGATTGATCTCTGAAACATTACTTGCATGAAACACCCCGGTCATTGAATAGCCTGAGGTATCTAGAGGATTGCCCTCTAGATCACTTACTGTCATTTCATCGCCAAACTCACCAAGATAAATGCTTCCCACAACAGCAGAGATATCACCGTTGGCGGCTGTTGTTATGATAATCTGATCACCTTCATCTACCACAAGACTTAGGCTGCCTTCTGCGCCATCCTCAGAAATAGTATACGGAGGGTGCCCACCATTATGGGGGCTATTGGTCATTATCCCAGCGCCGATCCCGTTGCTGGCTGAACCGAGCGAGTTAGCCAATATGCTGGCTACCGAGAAACTGATGTTCTGCCCAGACTCTGTCCCCACTTGAATGGATTTGTTCTGAAAAAATCCATTTAGGACCAACTGGTTGTTATATCGAGTTTGCGTGGCTACGCGATCAATCTCATCGATAAGCGCCGAAACTTCCTTCTGCAAAAATTGACGGTCTTCCAAACTATTGGTGTCGTTGACGGCTTGAACAGCCAACTCACGCATTCTATGCAGCATGTCTGTGACATCATTGGTAGCATTCTCAATGACTGCCAGCATGGATAGACCATCATTTGTGTTCTTTGTGGCCATATTCAGGCCACGTATCTGCGCCGTCATACGCTCGGCAATAGCAAAGCCTGCAGCGTCGTCTGCTGCGGAGTTGATTTTCTTACCAGAAGATAGTCGCTCCATAGCTGTTTTGAGTTCAGCACCTGAAGCAGCAAGTGATCGTTGGGCATTTAAAGACCCAACATTTGTATTGACGATCAAGCTCATACTCCGACTCCTTGAAATCATTGCATAAGCTGATCCTCTAAGCCTTTTCAGGTTCCTTCCAAAGAAGTCTAGAAGGTCAGCCAGTTATAAAAAGCGGCAATTTATTGCCGGTTTGCCTATAGGTCGGACAAGTTTTTGGAAACTTTAGTGTCAATCTTAATAAATCGCGCTTTTGCTGATTCGAAACTTTTGCAATATCAACTGTCACCAGAGGCAAAGAAGGACGACTTAACGGCGGTTACGGTCTATGGCGAGTTCAGTGCGGGGCCAACAGCGATGTCACTCACATTGCGTTTGCTGGCGCGAAGGATTTATTTGCGTTGCTTTCCAATACAAACCCATCCAAAGCATTCCTTGCTTTTCAAAAAAAGGTTGCCGGTATCTGAAACGTTCACAGACAGTCTATACGGCGATAAATGCAAAGGATGACACTCTGACTCGGCGTCGCTGCCAACATTAACGAAACTAATGTTGGTGGCGCAGCAATGACACAGTATTTAACCTAAGTTCACGAAGCGAGCGCGGATAACTTGCGGAAATTAATCGGTTGTCCGTCTTACCTTTCCCGAATTCTAGCTCCATTTAGAATGGATGAACGAGACCGCAGTGCATCTCGCCAGAGAAACTTACCGCTTCGTTCCTTCGCTCTGGCACTTTTTCGCTAAGAGATGAAGAACGTGCTACTTACCATCAACCCGCTTAGCACTAGGATTCCAAATAACACGGGAAAGACTAAATCGAGGAGCCCCGTACCATTGGCGCCATTTTTGTTGAGCATTTTCTCTGGCACCCATATTCTTCCAATGACGACCAATACTAGCGGATAGAGGAGCCCTAAAAGTGACAGGGCAGCTGCTGGCCCTATCGCTCTTCGTTCATCCAAATTGGCTAACATTCCAATTAACCCGCACAAAAAACACAAAAAAGCGATTCCCAATAATCTCTGACTCCAACCAACGACATATTGCTTTTTGAGCAAGCGGTCAGCGCAAACGAGGGCGATTATTCCTACAAATGTAAATACCAAGGCATCAAGCAAGACGAATATCCCCAAACTTGCAGATTTATCAGCAGCCCAGAACACAAGCGCTAAGAAAATTATGGTGCCTAATACCTTTCTAGCCGGCGAACTCTCTGTCTCCGATAAATCTCGTGTTCCACCACAAGCGATGCCATAGCCAATTGCGGCGTAGATCAGCGGAACAAGCGTTGTCGCCGTCGCTAAGATTATTGTCAGGGCATCAAGATCTGAAACATTTTGCAATAAACCCACTAGACCTATTAGCAAACCTATCACACCTACCGGATATGCCAGGTCGCAGATAAGGATCAATCCTGGTTTTTTGGAAGAATATGTATACGCGAGTGCAAGCAATGTGATGCCCACAAAGATCGCGGAGGGTAAGTCCCAAAGATTAGTGAGTAGGATCATAAAGAAATCGTACATCTCTCTTCCTCCGAGCTTTCAAGGGCCGTAAGGTAGAATCCGAACCCTGCGGATAGCTAGGTTAACAGTCTACTCTTGATAGTTCCAATATGAATACCTTCGGCTATTTTTAGCAAAATATCGCCCCTTGCACCCGCTTCACAACATAGGACTCTTGCTAAAATGCGGTATCACACGAGCAGCCGGGATAAGGCATCGTCACAGCAGCGCAGGCCGTCAAGCGCGTTTTAAGCACTTGCGGACAGGAAAGCCAGAGACCTTAGATATCGGGAGTCGGCGAATATGGCGATCAGTAAAACTGAATCACAGTTTGATTAAACCGGCTTAAATTGGCGCTGATCAGCGGGTTATCAACGACAACCGTCACACTAAGTTTGATGCGACCCAAGGTGATTTCGTAATTTAAACCAGCTAGCCTCAGTTCAGACCCCGTAAAACGGATGCTTGTTGGAAAACCCCCTGGGAAAGACATGGTTCTTCTTCACCAATCGATGGGCAATCATCGTATCTGCCCTCACTAGAAGACAGCATGATTTGAAGGTGGGAGGTTATCGTTTTGAGGACTTCGCGACACAAATCTGTCGCCTTGTATTGTCTCGATGCGACAGTTTTCGGGGATTACCTCACAGTCATCTATTCGTCAGACCCAGACCTTAACTTTTAGTTTTCAAGATTGAGAGATTACCTTGGATAATTGCACCCTCTTGGCACTCTAGGCTGGTGTAAGAAATATTGCCGGCAATTTTTCCAGTAGCATTGACACTAATCTTGACTGAGGAGGTTATTTCTTGGTCTGCGCTTTCTAAAGTCCCATCTACGACGATGAGTTCGGCATCAACTTTACCAATGACCTTTCCGCCCTCGCCTATATGAAGCAGCTTTGTCTTAAGCTCCCCAGAGACAAGCCCATCTATTTTTGCCTGGCCCTCTATGTTCAGCATCGTATTTTCCAACTTGGAACTTTTACCTACATAGAGCTCAAACTTATCATCTGCCATACAAATTACCTCAAAAAAGATGCTTTCAATAAAACCGTGAGCGCAAAAATATTACAAGTCCTCGCAATTTCGCTATCCCTATTCTTATTAGTCGGTCATATGAGCGCTTCCTAAAGAGTAATCGCGTCAACTTTCCGTCCATATCGCTAGGTCACTCGGGACCACTGATAATAACAGCCGTCACATATATTCAGGAAATTAAGCTTTAAATATGTTGTTCTCGTCACTTCTATGACCTTAGAGCATAGAATACAAGGAGTGTATTGGGTTCCACCCAATATAAATTTCTAATTGGGTGCAGGCACTTTAAACCGCATTTTCGCAGGATGCCAAAGTGATGCTTTCTTGACTACATCAGCTGGCGAAAGACCAGGGGCTGCAGACAAAGTTCAATTGTTTTCGCTTACCATGACGGAATCTATCGACACCTGACAGCAAGTTGCGCGGTTAGTAGGCCAGCAAGGGCCTCAAAAAGCATGCGCTTTTTGTCTCGCGTCCAAAAAGCTTGAAAATCAAGGAAGCACCTTATCCTTGCTTACTACTGAGATTAAATTACCGCCTGAAAAACGTTCGGAGTGGCAAGGCATCTCTAAACAACTCGATAAGAGACCAAGCGCCATGCTGAGTAAGACGACGCTGCCCTGAACACACCCATGCCCTTAAGCGCTTTAGAATCTGGGTTTGACCTGTTTACTTTAGCGCATATATCGCAAGCGTTGCGGTTCTCTTCAGTGGATTCATTACAATTCGGTCAAAGTTCACGGCCCATCTGAGTCTCTGCATTGATAGCGGAAGTATCGTCACCTAATGTTACAGGGGTGAGGTCTAGTTGCGCGATTGGCTGACGCTCTTTCAGTTCGAGTTTGTGTTGATCGGCGAGAGAAAAGTTCGAGATAAACACTTAGACTAACAACAAGACAGCATTACGCATTTCAGGAATCCCTATTTATCTACAGTAAAAAGTACACGCGTTCCGCTGCAATAACACGCATACGAATTTTACAAAGTGACCGACTATATCTTGGAGTTTCAGAGATTCCATTGAACTAAGCGATCGGTCGTGACTTTTCAGCTGTCCTCAAGAAGACCTGCATCACCAGTGGAGCAACGATCCGAACGCCCTAGAGGTTCGGACCCGTGTCCAAAAGTGCCGCTCGCTAGGCAAAGCACAGTGCTGCCAATGGGCTTTTATACTTTTTTACAAAATAAATACAAACAATTAAATCTACTTACAATCAACGCGCGTACAACTGTAGTCGGCATAATTTTCTCTTTAAATGCGGACACTAACAATTATAAATTTGGAGGATGTATGGGAAAGATGTTTTTAGAGAGCGGCGACCTCGTCGGCGTCACTTTTTGGCTAGTATCCATCGCAATGATTGCTTCGACAGTGTTCTTCCTTTACGAGGGAGCGCACGTTAAAAAAGAGTGGCGTTTATCTCTTTTAGTGGCAGGACTCGTGACCTTGGTAGCTGGTGTGCACTATGACTATATGAGAGATTTTTGGGTGGTCGAACAGACGACCCCTATTGTCTACCGTTATATTGACTGGTTGATAACAGTACCGTTATTAATGATCGAATTCTTCCTGATACTCAAAGCGGTTGGTGCCGCGGTCGGTACAGGTTCATTCTTACGCCTTCTGGTTGGCACCTTGGTCATGCTTATATTCGGCTACCTTGGAGAGGCGGAGTTGATG
>Ga0257127_1002422_pt1 | contig 11526 bp, 11 predicted proteins | sample SI060_135mmetaG_FD_190152 | JGI IMG/M metagenome (GOLD analysis project Ga0257127, IMG submission 190152) | Marine microbial communities from Saanich Inlet, British Columbia, Canada - SI060_135m | ecosystem: Environmental > Aquatic > Marine > Inlet | place: Canada: British Columbia | collected...
CAAGACATCTTGAAGACTCTCAAGGCTCAGGGCTACGCCTTGATAATTGATGAGGCGCTATCTTGTGTGGATGTTTATTCCAAGATTAGTACCAAGGACTTGAGCTTGTTGTTATCCAAAAAGTTGGCTTATGTTGAACCGAAGTCTTTCAGACTGAAATGGAACAACAAAGAACATGGCGATTACGAGGGGCGTTTTGATACAGTCAAACGACTGTGTGATAACGGAAACCTTATTTACTTTAAAGAACAGACAATGCTGTGGGAATTTCCCATTGAGTTGTTGAGTGCATTTAAAGAAATTTGGGCGCTAACTTATCTCTTTCAAGGAAGTACGATGGCTAACTACTTGAAAGCTGATGGTACTCACATCGTAATGTATTCGTTAAAAGGTAAAGCAACTAAGGATATTATTCCTGAGCTGATTCCTTATAGCGACACTAATGAAGCTGAGATTAAAGTAGGACTCCGCTCATTGATAACAACGTATGAAGGCAAAGGTAATGATGTTGGTTTGAGTAAACATCTGCGCCACCATCCTTTATCGTCAAATTGGTTTAAGAAGAAAGCAACGCCAGAAGTCTGTAATGTTCTCAAGAAGAACCTCTACAACTTCTTCGTTAACTTCACCAATGCAAAGTCTGAGCACGTTGCTTGGACTGTGTTCAAGTCGTTTAAATCTAAACTAAAGGGCAAAGGTTATGCTAAAGGTTATGTGACAAATAACATCAAAGCGACCAATGACTATATAGAAAGAAAGCATGTGGCTTATGTTCAGAACACTTTCTATCACCCCTTAGTGAAGACTTATTTCACTGAACGCAATGTAACTGTTTACGATGAACTCTATTCATTGTCAGAAATGATTCAGTTTATCTGGCGGTTTCAGATAAGACGGAATGACCCAATTACTGTCTATATTCCAAGTTCAAGAATGAGGAATCTATTCCTTGCTTGGCTAGGTAGCGACACTAATGAAGAGTTATTCAAAGCGATAAACATTGACGAAAGTTAATGAGTAGTTATTAACGAAGAGACAGATATAAGACCTCTAAGCGTCAGGCGTTCTTAATTCAATCTTAAATCCTAGTAACTACAATCAACATTCTTAACGGAAGGTTTTTTGTGGTTGCTACTTATAAAAGGAAATCATATGAAAAAGAAATCATTTTTTGAAACACTAGAAGAGGCTAATAACACAACCTCTAAAATACAAGGTGGAACTGTAGACAAAGATAAGTTGAATAAGCTTGTTGATGACTTAGTCAAACCAAAACAGCGCCAAACAAATATGAATACTGAGGAGTCATTCTTCACCTCACTTGAGCGCTCACAAAACAAGAGAGGAGGTAAGTCATAAGAGCAGAATCAAAAGCATTATTAGCGAAGCTCTATCTCGGAATCTGTGAGTTATCTAAAGGTAATTTTAAGACAGCTTTTCAGGTAAGAATGGCGACTTTATTTTATTGGAATCGTCTTAAGAAATTGGAGTACAAAAGGGCGGTTTTAATCCAAGATAATATTGAATATTTAAAGGATAAAAAGAGCTAATAATCTGAGCATAAATATGGGTGTATTTTAGTATGATTTTAATACGCCCAAATATGCTTATTTCAAAAACAGACAAATTCTCAAAAAGGTGTTTTTTAGCACTTTTTTGTCTCTATCAAAACGCCAAATCTATTGATATCAAAGGGTCTTAAGGCACTACTTAAAGTAGATTATACGATATTGCTTGAGAGTCACTGATATCAGTCAATTCGGCTAATTTTGGAGTTTTTTAAGTCCAAATAACGCCCTAGAAAGAAAATGGGTAAGCTACCCCCTTACTGAAGATTTTAATCGCTCCTAGAGCATATTTCAGACATCAATATTTTGTATCAAATAAAGGGAATAATTCATACTAAAAAAAGAGTATATTTATGACTAACATAACAGGTTTTAAAGTTACTAATTTATGAAGTAAAAAACTATGAAAAATAACCTTTTTGTCTTCCAATCTACTTTTAAGTTACAGGGGAAAATTATGAAAAATTTATTAAATAAATCTATAAAAAATGTAGCAATAACTTTTGGAATATTTGGGTTAATAACTACTCAAATTTTTGCTGAAGGATTGTTTGATTCACCATCCTTTTTTGATACACCAAGTCCTAAATCTGATAGCAATAGTTTCTATAAGTCAGATGGATCTCTAGTGATTGTAAATGGCGCTAAAGAGAGTGGTCTTATCGTTAAAGGAACTGATAATGGAATGGAACAAGAATACTATGTCATTCCCAAGGACGATGGTTCAAAAACGTTTATCTATGATTCAGAATTATTAGTATGTGATAATAATGGTTGTTATTAATTTAATATAAAAAATTATGAAAAAACTATTACTAATTTTAATGTTAATACCTAATCTTGTGATGGCAGATGTGTGCGTGACAAGTATGTTTATAACTAATACCCCTAGTGATGGAAAAGACATAGATAAGGTTTATGAAGAAATCACTAAAAGCTGTAAGAAAAATCAAATTTTAAAATTTTGATATGAATTTAAATTCCTGGAAATTAGAGAATAGTTACGCTGATTTACCTACAAAGTTTTATACATCCATAAACCCAACGCCTGTAAGAGCCCCTGAGTTGATTATTTTTAATGAAAAATTAGCAAAGACGCTTGATATCACTTTGCCTTATGATGATAAAAAAATTCTAGCAAGACTTTTCTCTGGTAATGAGCTACCGGAAACGTTTAACCCCATTGCACAAGCTTATGCTGGTCATCAATTCGGTCACTTCTCAATTCTTGGCGATGGCAGAGCTCATCTCATTGGTGAGCACATTTCACCAAATGGTACACGCTTCGATATTCAACTTAAAGGTTCAGGTCAAACACCCTATTCAAGAGGAGGTGATGGACGTGCCGCTCTTAGCCCAATGTTACGCGAATACCTCATAAGCGAGGCGATGAATGCACTTAATATTCCTACAACTCGAAGTCTAGCTGTAGTTTTAACTGGTGAATCTATTATGCGATCATCTTTGTTAGATGGAGCCATTCTCACACGAGTAGCTTCAAGTCATTTAAGGATAGGAACTTTTGAATATGCCAATAAAATGCTGGGACATAATGAACTCAAACAATTAGCTGATTATGCAATAGAGCGTCATTATCCTGAACTTGCAGACCATAAAAATCCATACCTTAGTTTTCTTAATGCTGTTATTGAAAGACAAGCTAAACTTATCGCTTCCTGGATGCATATAGGATTTATTCATGGTGTGATGAATACTGATAATATGAGTATAAGTGGTGAAACAATTGATTATGGACCTTGCGCATTTATGGATATTTTCTCTATGGAGACGGTCTTTAGTTCTATTGATTACCAAGGACGCTACAAATTCGGAAGTCAAGCACATGTTGCGCATTGGAATTTAGGTAGGTTGGCCGATAGCTTACTACCTCTTTTACATAAAAATATTGATAATGCGATTAAACTAGCAGAAGCATCAATTAAGAAGTACAGTAAAATTTTTAATCATGCATGGATATCAGGTATGCGCTGCAAGCTTGGTATCTATGGTGAAGAAGATGAGGATTTCTCTTTGGTTCAAAAACTTTTGGAGTGGATGCAGATATCCAAAATCGATTACACAAGAACTTTCTGCGATCTAAGTCAAGCAACCCTCCCCCAAAAAAAGATATATAAGTCAAAAATATTCCAAGAGTGGTATTTAATTTGGCAAGCAAGACTAGCACGAAATTCAAAGTCGCTAAAATCTTCTTTGCGTCTAATGCAAGATAGTAACCCTGTAATTATCCCAAGTAACTATCATGTAGAAAAGGCATTGGCAGCATCTGAAAAAGGTGATTTAAAAACCTTTTTAACTCTTCTTGAGGTATTGAAAGATCCATTTAAAGCTACAACACTAAATAAACCTTATCGAGATTCAACTATAAAGCCAAATCCCAATTACCAAACTTTTTGTGGAACATAAATTATGGATGTAAATAAAAAACCTTATTCATCACCTGCCACTTACCATCAACTTTAAGTAGATTTAGAAAGTCAGTGAAACGAGAACCTTTCCAATTATCAAGCTCAATTCTCACATTTGCTACAGTACCTTGGATATCTATTTTTGAAATGTTATAAACTAAATCTGTGGCTGCACCATTACCATCATGCCAATCATATAAAGTTTGAATTGGTCCTGCAATCAAATCTTGTCCAACGTAGCCATACCATGTAGCGTCATTATGGAATGTAGGCCTCATTTCAGAACCTTTTCCTGAAATTGCACCTTTTAGGTAATTAGATATTAGTAAATTAGTTATTGCTTTATAGTCATTAAGGACAGAAGTTGTGCTCATAATAATCTCCAATTTATTTAAAACCAGTTTACCCCCAGACAATTAAGTGGGCAAATGGGTGAAAAGCACCTTACCCCTAGCCTATATATATAGGTATATAAGAATTAATACGGTAGTGCTTACCTCCACCAATTATGGCGACATGGAGTCCCTACTTTGTAATGATGGCATGGGGTACGGGTGGGGTGTAATTGGTGGAGTTTACTAATCACAGGACATGATTGCGGTATTAAACTAGTTGGGTTTGGTTTATCTCAATAATTTGCAAAATGATACAATCAGATTAATCAATTTAAGAAGAGGTTTCATAATGCCCTTTGTAACAATAAATATACTGGAAGGTAAAGATAAAGAATATATCCGTAAAGCTTCAGATGCCATAAATAATGCGGTTATAGAAACGATGGCTTTCCCCGATGATGATAGGTATCAGGTGGTAAATCAACTACCTAGTGAATGCCTCCAATATCAAGGAAGAGATGAGGACAGGATTATGATGCATCTAGTTATGCGTTCTGGTCGTTCTAATAAGTCTAAACAAACTTTTTATAAAAAAGTTGCAGAAAATCTGCATGCAGAAATTGGAATTAAGCCTGAAAATATATTTATAACCATAACTGAAAACCATGATATTGACTTTTCATTCAGAGATGGCATTGCTCAATTTGTTGTTTAGTGCGATAGAACCAAGCTGAATCTGTGTGTCGCAACCGTATATCCAAGCATCAAAAGCTTGTGTGAATTCCCTGTGAGCTAGTAGTTTTTTCATTTTACTCATCCTTTTATTTTGCTTTATTGCCCTAAACTAAAAGGTAGATTGGAGGGTAAAAAGGTTATTTTTTTTATAATTTAACATAAACAATAAAGACCTTATTTAGCTATATGTTTTACTTTTTCTATCAAATATCTTTATTGAATATTGTTACATTAATCAAACTTATAAGCTCGCTTTGTAGTTCTTTACTTCATTGTCTATATGGTCAGCTAACCACTGAACCATCTCACCTCTCTCAGTCATAAAGCTTTCTTCGCCTAGATATCTATCAATAACGCTAGAGCCACCAATAACACTGTGGTCTAGTTGAACATTAATAGCATTGTCTACAAACTGCTGTTTAGTCCATAAGATTTGAGCTACTGAACGGAATCCATGAAAGACTGCTTTGGGTAAGTTATTCTTCTTAAGAGTTCGTTGAAGATGAATACGGCCTGATTCAGAGTTGATAGGTGAGTCACCTGTCTCTGAGAATATATACATGCTATTGCGCCATCTATTGCCTTGGTAGTTCATCTGCACTTTCTTAAGCTCTGTTAGTAACTGCCTTGCTTGATTAGGTAGTGGCGAATTAACTGCCCTTCTATTCTTCATCTTCTCAGGTGGTATCACAAAGACTGATTTAGACTCGTTATAATCTTCCCACTTAAGGTCAATGAAGCTACCAACTCTTAACGCTGTATAAGAACCAATCATTAGTAAGGACTTAACTGCCAGTGAAGCCTTGGTATTCTGTAATAGATGGTAAGTAATCCCTAAGTTTTCCAATGGTATGAATGGAAGTTTATTAGTATCTTCAGCTCTAGGCTTTCTTAGGATAGGGTCTTTGGCGAAGTGTCTTACTAAGTTGCTAGGTACGATGTCATTATTCTCAGCGTATCCATATATCACTGACATTAACTTCTTAGCGTTCTGACCTGAAGAACTCCCTACTTCCAGTGTAATCTTTACTAACGCTTCTCTTAATTTACCTTTGGTAAGGTCTGCAATAGGAATGTTGTGCAGCTCTTTCAACAAACCAAAGGCATAAGCCATGCCCTTAGCATGTTTAGGAGTCCAAGGTTTAATAGGATTGTTTATGCGCTCTTCAGTGGCTAGGGCATATAACGACTGAATAGTGTGCTTCTGAGAGTCTACAACCTTAGCTTTCTCTAAGTCTTTAGTTACTTTTGGGTTTGCACCACTCTTTAAGATAGCTCTTAATCTATCTCGCTCCACCCTTGCTTCAGCTAATGATAAATGAGGATATGAACCCAGTGATATTTGTGTTTCTTTGCCTTGATAACGATATTTAAGTAGCCATGATTTAGCTTGAGTAGCTCCCATAACTCTCAACATTAATCCATCTTCATCATAAAAGACTTTTCTATTTTTATCTGATGGACAAGAGGCGCTTTGAATCTCTTTAGAAGTAAGCTTTGCCATAATGTATCAACTCTTAAAGTGGTGACATGAATTACAGTGTAACCTACTTTTTTATATATGTAACCACATATGTAACCACATTGGCTGTAGATTCATATAGACAACAATAGAAGTTATATTGCTATAAGTACTGTAAACACTGGGTTTTATATATTAAAGAAATGATAAAAAACGATGCTAGAGCTAGGTTCGTCTTCCCTTGGGGACGCCAATATATATAGCTACATCCCATATAAACACTGCTAGAAATTTCAAATCAATAAAACAATCGAGTGTATTGCAAAGAAATGCCTTGATACCAAATAGCTGAACAATATACTTATTGGTCAATAGCGCTGTGATTGCTTTTTTATTGTTCATCGTCGTATCCAAATGCATCCATTACTTTTTTAAAAACAAGCGCAGGTTTAATCTCTTGAATGATTTTCTGTTTATCCTGTACCCAATACGACTCCTCTCCCCAAGGCCTGTATCGATGTGGCTCGCCAGGACCAAATATTGTAAAAGTTTTGGTTTGGACTGCGCTTGCAATATGCCCTAAACCAGAGTCATTCCCTACAAATAATTCTGAATTTTTAATAACAGCGGCTGTGGTTAATAGATCTAATTTGCCGCATAAATTTAAAAACTCACCTCCATAAGCTTCCTTAAAAATTGGTACAAATTTGTTATCTCTTGAGTCACCCACAATCAGGATAAAATCAAAATTCTTTTGAAGCATGCTTGCAAGTTCTGCAAAAAATTGAGCGGGCCATATTTTATGTTCTGAATTAGCACCAATCCCTAGCGCTAAAATTCTTTTATATCCTTTAGGAATTAATTTCCTAGCATCAATTTTCTCTTGCTTATTAAGCCATATCTCTGGCTTTGGCATTAGGTTGGTTGGTTGCTTAATAGAGAGGAAGTGTTTTTCAGCGCTATGGATATTGTTATTCTTTACTTTATGAAATTTTTTATCTGCACGAATCAAATAAAGCAAGCCATCAGATCGTAGGTCGACTGCTAAGTCATAATGATCAGCCCTAATCCTTCTTACTAAATTTAAAGTACCCATAAATCCTTTGGACTTATCCTTCCTGTAAAATTTATTTATGAATGGGCAATGTTTAAATAGCATCTCAGAACGTTGGTCGCCAACAACATCAAAGCGCGCATTTTTATATATTTGCGCTAATCTTATAAGAACGGGTGTAGTTAAGACAACATCTCCGATATTTGATAGGGTGATAAATAGAATTTTCTTTGGTTGGCTCATCTAATAGGCGCTTCTTTTAATTAATTGCCACTGCATAAGGTTTTTTTTAATCAATCTCTCTGGCTGCATAGTTAGTGCTAATCGTGAGCCAGCACCTTTCTCATTAATTGTACTTTTACGCAATGGAATCAACCCCTTTAACTTAAAAACCTTTTGCCCTAAAGAAGAAATAGAATAGGACCCCCAAAAAAACGATAGGCAGCACCAGGATAAAAGACTCTTTTGGGGTCTTTAAGATGCTTGCGATTGAATGGCGGTAAAAAAAGACTAACATCACAGAAGCCAAGATAATACCTATGAGCTGAAACCCTGAGTAATTCATCTTTAACGTACCATGATTCGTTCTTGAGTAAAATTATGTATCACTTGAATGCTATTTTTTTTCAATCGATTTTAAGTATTCATTGCTATCAGAAATAACCTGGAAAGCAGATAATTCAAATTTGGGCAGGGCTGCTAGCAAATGATCAAAAATATCACTCTGGATATTCTCATAATTTACCCAGTTGGTATCATTGGTGAACACATAAATTTCAATGGGTATGCCGCTTTGGCCTGGCTGAAGCTGGCGTATTAAAAAAGTTAAATCATTTCTGATGTGCTCATTTTCTCTTAAGTAGTTGTAGATGTATTGTCTGAATAAACCAATGTTGGTAAGCGCCCTTCCATTTAAATCTCCCTCTACTGTTTTTTGTTTTAAATTGTATGAATTAATCTCACTCCTTTTTTCACTGATATATTTCTTCAGATGAAAAACTTTTGCTAATTTTTCCAGTAGCGCCGCATCACAAAATTTAATTGTTTTAATATCAATATTGATTGAACGCTTAATTCTTCTCCCCTTCGTATCTGTCATCCCACGCCAATTTTGAACGCCATGAGAGATTAATGCTGCGGTAGGAATGCTAGTAATTGTTTTATCAAAATTCCTTATCCTTACCGTGTTCAGCGAAACATCCTCAACATCTCCATCAACATTCAAGTCCTTTATGGTTATCCAATCACCAATCCTAACCAAGTCATATGAGGCGACCTGGACACTGGCAACAAAACCTAAAATAGTATCCTTAAATACAAGGATGATTACTGCGGATGCGGCACCTAAGCCCGTTAAAAATGCCATGGGTGATTTATCAAATAGCATCGAGACGATTAGGACAACGGCTGTAAGAACAATAATAATCTTAACTAACTGAAGATAACCCTTAATAGAAGGCTGATGCGATTTTTTAATTCCTTCATAATAGCCATTAGCGACATTTAGAAAAGCTAAAAAGAACCAAACAACTGCAAGGGTCGCATACATAACACCACCCTCCTCAATAAAAATAACTGAATCATTGATCCAGCTAATTCTGGAATCATCTGAGGTCATCAAATCAGCAAGAGAATAAAATGTTAAGGCCGAGACAAGGTGGGCAACATTTTCAAAAGGCTTATACACAGCAATTGTTTCAGATATCACATTTTTTTTATAAAGGATGGTCTTTCTTGCGTAACTTATAATGTAATTTTTAGTAATAAAATATGCTAAAAAAGCAAGGCCGAAAATCATGAGCACAACATGCATTATTGCTAATGCTGCGGTTAGATCATAACTTAAGCCTAGAAATTTATAAAAACCTATAATTTCATCAATCATTTTGTTTTTTAGCCCTGAAATTTATCAAATAAATATACTGTATAAAATTGTAACTATTTATAATTATACCCAATATAAAAAAATATTTTTTAATGGATAAGGTGCGAGGCCTCTTTCATTTATAATCTAAAAGAATAAATATCGGTAAAACCCAAAAAATAAACTTTATGATAAAAGGATTAATTAAATTATATGAAAGTCAATTTGTGCCTGATTTTTCGATCAGGTTTGGCATAACACAACATTAAGCAATTACCATGCATTCAATCTACAAAGGCACAATATCTCACTCAAGAACAAAAGGCCCACAATATTCTTTTAGCTATAGAACCACCATGTTATTTCTTGACCTTGATGAAATTAAAAGTGCATTTAATAAGCGTCTTTTTTGGAGTTATGAAAAACCTAACTTAGCATCCTTTCGGAGGAAGGATTTCTTTGGGGATACCTCAAAACCCATTAAACAAGAAATTATAAAATTAATTACTAAAAATTTAAAGTGCAAGGTTGATGGAAGGGTATTCCTGCTTACCACAATAAGATATTTTGGTTACTGTTTTAATCCTGTCAGTTTTTACTATTGCTATAACAAAAAAAAGGAATTAACTGCGATTGTTTCTCATATTACAAATACCCCCTGGGGGGAACGGCATGCCTATGTTCACGATTGTAGAAAAATAAGGGGGGGAACTAAAACCTTTAAGTTTAAAAAAGACTTTTATGTGTCCCCCTTCCTGCCGATGGATCTAGAATACATTTGGAAATTTACAGAGCCAAAAGATTTTTTATTTACCTCCATGGAGTGCTCCAAAAATCAAAAAAAATATTTTACTGCCACATTAAAAATGACAAGACAGTCATGGAGCTCATATTCATTGAATAAGCTACTATTCCTTTCAGTGCCAATGGGTATGAAGGCAATTATCAGTATTTATTGGAATGCGTTAATATTATATTTAAAAAAAGTGAAGTTTTATCCGCACGCCTGACATGAATCATTTATACATAACAAAACTATACGATAGAAATGCCTTATGAGCGCTCAGGCTAAAACCGCTCTTATTGTGGGTGCAGGGATTGCAGGCTCTAGTCTTGCCTTCCATCTTGCAAAAAAGAATTATCAAGTCACCTTATTAGATAGAAATGCCCATGATGAGATCGATATTTTTCATAACAAGGCCGTTGAGATGTCTCCACATTTTATGCTAAACAACCCAAGATATAATTCACTTATGATCGAAGCTTCGAAATATTCATATCGCCTTGTCAAAGAATTTAACTTTTCTAAAAAAAATGCACTTTTGGAGGGTGTGGTAAAACTTTATGACATAGGCGTCGCTGAGCGACTCGTTAAAATGATGGCTAAAATTGACGTAGTTAAGGCAGCTTTTAAATATCTACCAGAAGATATCATTAACAAAAAATATTCTATTAATAGCAAGACAGGTATCTTCTTTAAGTATGGCGGTTGGGTGTCTCCAAAAAAAATCTGCTCCGCTCTAATTGAGCATAAAAATATAAAACTTATTGCAAAATCAGAAGTAAAAAAAATTTCTTATAAGAAAAATCAATGGTTTTTAGGTTGTCAAAATTTGCATGAGCATAGTGCGTCGAATTTAATCTTCTGCAATTCATTTTCGCTAGGCCATGTAAATTTATTTAACAATCTAGATTTAAAAAAAACCAGAGGTCAGGTCAACTGGATTCCTAGGCAAAAGGATACTCAGGCTAAAGAAATTATCTCGGATAAGGGCTACCTTATACCCGATGTAAACGGGGTCGATGTCATTGGCTCAACTTATGGCCGTAGCAATGATAATAACCAGCTGTCTGAAGATGATTTTAAAAAAAACTTAAAGGCCTATCAACGGCTAACCGGAAATCAACTAAATCAAAAATGCTTACCAAATAATGGTTGGGTTGGCTGGAGAGCAATTTCTCCGGATCGAAATCCTTATGTAGGGCAAGTTCTAAATGCTTCTAAAGAATTAACTAAAAATCCTAAATCACTCAATGACTTGAATTGGCACCCTAATCTTTTTGTTAATACCGGTTATGGCT
>Ga0257127_1002427_pt1 | contig 11495 bp, 9 predicted proteins | sample SI060_135mmetaG_FD_190152 | JGI IMG/M metagenome (GOLD analysis project Ga0257127, IMG submission 190152) | Marine microbial communities from Saanich Inlet, British Columbia, Canada - SI060_135m | ecosystem: Environmental > Aquatic > Marine > Inlet | place: Canada: British Columbia | collected...
TGACATGGCCTCCTTAGGTTGGTTTGGGCTTTTATCGCTAAAAACCATTCAAACTTACGTGAGGTCATGTTCTAATTTCAACTAACTTTGGGGCAAACCCTTTTTTGCCATAGGTGTTTTGTTAGTTTTTTCTGAAATCGGTTTGCCAGCCGCCCCACGGCCAATGATAAGGAAGCGTCATAGTCAAGTAACTGCAAGCAGTGAGGCGGGTCACCATTTTACTGGAGAATTTTTTCTGGTCGTAACGCAACGTGAATGGTACTTCCACAAAACGCTATCCTGATAGCATACTACAGAACCCCATCTTGCCGTAGCCTTTCAGAAATTGTTTCTCCAGATAGTTTGTAGAATTTTCCATTAGGAATGCCATGTAATTCTAATTCAAATAGTGATAACGGTTCAGGGTGAAGATTCAACAATTTCTCACGCAAGTCAATGACTCTAATTTCAAGTTTATTTGCCAATTTTCGGACACTTTTAAACCTGATATCCGCTTCATTTATATTTTTAGAATAACTTTTGAACCTGGGAAAAGTTGGGCTACGTACTAAATATAACTCTCCATTCCAATTAGAAACCAAGTTCTTTAATTTTTCTAATATTTTTATAAAATCGGCACTCATGGGTTTAGCAACATCTGGGGGAGGCCTGGAAGTATCGAGTTTGATCCTACTTCTAAAATTATGTAGCGTCCAAATCCTGCGTAGTGCTTCCCCCATTGCATTCCTCTTAGTGTTCTCCGCCTCCTTTGATTTTAGAAATTTAATTAACAGGCTGTCTATTTTATCTTGCTTAAAAATCAAGTTTTGAGTGAAATTGTCTTCATTAAAGTATCTCAAGAGTATGTGAGGTTCCGAGTGTGGGGATTTAGATGAAAACCCGGGAATACGTGTCACCGGATATAAATCCTCAACATCATGATAAAAAAGCAACGTTGCCTTAGGCTTTAATTGTTCTGCATACTCTTTCAGTGCGGCAAATATCGACAGATAGTTTGAGCCCGCTTTTGACAAATTGATCGCTTTATACCCGAATTTTCTCATCACCGACCCTAAATTTTCTTCAGAGGGGTCGTGCATTCCTTTATATTCTTCTAAGCAAGTACCTGCAATGACTATATCCACACCGTCCTGATCATACATTCCTTTTATGTTATTAAACCCATGCTCATCACTTTCATAAGCATTAGCAATAGAACCATTTTTACCACTTCTATGAACAACCGTCGGTTTATTTGAAACCCCACCAAGCGGAAGAATCCTCTTTCCTTCGTTTGTTTTTAACCCATTTGTTCTAGTAAATGCGTCTGAACCTAAAGCCTGATATGCATCAATCCCACCATCCCTTAGGCTTTTAACATAATCCGAACGAATTTTATTTTCTGACTGGCTGAAATATAAAAAAAATTCAATACCATACAAGGCGAGGAATGATGCTAATAGCCATTGCGACAGAATTATCTTCAAGCTAATTCTTAGCCTCAATCCAAGAATTAATAAGATTGAACATATTGCAAAAAAAACAATATATTTATACCAATGTAGTTCGAAAATTTGTGCAAGTGAGACATCGTTAGAAAGCTGCAAAAAAAATAATTTATAACAATTTATATAGTAGGCAATGCCGAGAACACAAAACAATATGCCTGATAGAAATATAAAGTTTGAGAACCATACCTTGTTCTTATTGCTGGGCATATTTTCCATTTTTCAAAATTGTTGTTAACAAACTTATCTTTACAGTCAGAAGTTGTAATATAAAAAATCCGATGTTTTATTGGTTTGTAGTGCCAAAATACTCAGCAATGCGGTCACAGTTATGAAAAGAGCGTGAGCGAAGTTACTTGGTTCAAACCGGAATAAATAATGACTTGGTGGTTTACTGTCAACTTTGTAGGTTTCAATTGCTGGTTTATATTTGTGCATAAATTCTTGTGTGTTTGGTAAACACCATACAACAAACAGCGACAAGGTAAGCAGAGATAGAAGTTGAAAGTCGATCATGGCGGGAAAGGTAAATCCATTCAACCCAAACATCTCTTGAATCATTCTTCGCGCCCCATTGACACTTTCTGCTCGAAATATAACCCATGCAATTACTACCGCCGCAAATGTAATCAACTGGGAGACCTTTTCTCCCAAAATAGTTCCCCTTGATAGGTCGTGACCAAGTAAACGCCTGATCGCATGGAATCCGTGGTTTGAAATCAGGTAAATTCCGTGTAGTGCACCCCACAATACAAATGTCCACGAGGCACCATGCCATAACCCTCCAAGAAACATTGTTATCATCAGATTTAGCGAGTTCCTTGTTGCTCCCTGTTGATTCCCTCCTAGCGGGATGTACAGATAATCTCTAAAGAAGCGTGAAAGCGTCATATGCCAACGTCTCCAGAAATCAATGATAGAGGTGGATTTGTAGGGAGAGTTGAAGTTGAGTGGAAGACGAATGCTAAACATTTGTGCCAACCCAATAGCCATATCCGAATAGCCTGAAAAATCGAAATAGAGCTGGAAGGTATAAGCCAGTGCCCCACCCCATGCTTCAAGAGAGGTAAAGGGAATACCACTCTCGGCTGCTGCAAAAACGGGATTAGCATGCATTGCAAGGCCATCTGCAATAACCACTTTCTTAAAAAGGCCGATGACAAAGATGATTAAACCTACACCCAGATTTTTAGCTTTAAGTTTGTAAAATGTATCTTGTGTATACTGCGAAAACATTTCGCTATGGTGCACGATAGGACCCGCAATTAATTGCGGAAAGAAGGTAATAAAAAGTAAATAGTGTAGAAAATTGTGTTCCGTCGTTACTTTGCGGTTTGTGTCAACCAGATAGGTAATCTGTTGAAAAGTGAAGAATGAGATCGCCAAGGGAAGAATAATCCGTTCCAAGACAATTCCTCCTCCCGTCAATGCGTTAATATTATCGACAAAAAAGTTGGCATATTTGAAATATCCCAGCAGGGCGAGGTTTCCTGCCACGCCCGCAAAAAGAGCTACCTTACTTGTCTTGCGGGACAAATATATGCCCACTGCATAGTTCCATAGGATTGATACCAGGATTAGCCCGAGGTATTTAGGATTCCACCACCCATAAAAGAATAAGGATGCCCCCACAAGCCAGCTGAGTGCTAACCTGTTATGTCCTCGGCTTCCTATCAGGTGGAAGCCAAGCAAGGTAATTGGAAGAAAAAGAAAAATAAAGATGAATGAATTAAATAGCATCTTGAATCAATTTTTTGTGAAAGGCAAGATTCCCCATTTGAACATTTAAGGGGAACTAGCAACGAAAAGTGTTTGCAGGTATAAATTTGAAGGTGGAAGAGTCATGGTTGCTCGGTTAAGAGAAGTTTGCTAAGAACTTATTCGCTCCGAAAGGAGAAAATAATGACCCAGGACCAATATATTATCAGAAGAAAGGTGATTATTCTAGAGCTTAGCGAAGCTTAGGGGTGTCTCGGATGCTTGTCGGAAGTTGGGTTGACCGCTATCCTAAAAACTGTGCGGTTATCAGGTTTGGAAATCGGTTGAAGTCTGGTTATTTAGTGGGAGATTTTGGCGAGGAAAAAGCATTTTTCTTAGGAGTAGATAGCGTTTGCGCTTAGACAGACGGAAACAGGTATTTCGGTGCAGGAAGTGATCCTTAAGATGGGTGGGCATCAAATATTAATAGTAGAAAAGGAGCGGAAGAAATAGTTAAACTGTTGTTCAGGGAGAAAATTATGATAAAAGGAGGGTTTAAGGAACTGTACCTTGAATCCTATATAAAGGGTTGGTTTGGGTTCTGTTAAGCAAATGAAAGTTTTTATTGAGAAGCTTTCAATGGTTCTGGTGCCAGTTTTACCCGAGTCATGCCCTCGGAACACTCCATCCATGGGGATAAAAAATGCAGGAAAATTCTTCGATGATCCTTTTGGATGAAGATGTTCAATGGGATGGAGATGGGAAAGTTATTGCGCATTGGACCCAATTGGATTTCTCGCCTGGTCAAGAATCAATACCTCAAAAAGTAGAAGAGCAAGCTTTAAGTATCAAAAAGGAATACTTGGCCTGGGTTTATGATCTAGGGAAATATAAGGTCGAAGGCCAGACGCTGATCAGTTTTTTGAAAATATTTGATAATTTTTCTTTCTGGTGGCTGACAAGAATTGCGGCAAAATCCCCTCTCAGGAGTTCTTGTATTTATCCTGTTTTCAAACTAAGAGTATTGGAAAAACTGTATGTTGAAAATGGGTGCCAGGGTTTGATCTATTGCGGTCACGAAAAGGACTTGAACGAGGTTCTTAAAAAATGGTGTGAGGAATTGGGGCACCCTTATAGACGTTTTTCTGGCAAAAGCTGTGCGTCCAAATCGCAATTGGATGGCATCAGAGGATGGTTTTTAAAATTTCCGTATTTGATACAGGCCATGGCTTACCTGATTCGAAAATGGTTTGCCCAATTTCGATATTTGAAACAACGTGGTACTTCGAAAGCCATTCATCCCCAAGAGGATGACCAAGTTACACTTGTTACCTATTTCCCGAATATTGATTTGGAAAAAGCCGAGAGTGGTCGCTTTTGGTCGCATTATTGGGGGAACTTGCATGAACTTTTGGACGATTTACCTTGCAGGGTAAACTGGGTTTGGCTCTACTCTAATTCAGCTCAGCTGAGTTACAGAGACTCTGTATCTCTTAGAGATCGGTGCAACTCGACCTCTCCAGATAAATACCAGCATTTCCTCGCGGAAGAATTTTTGTCCAACGAAGCCTTTTTTAAAAGTCTTAAGTTGTACCTGAAAATTTTTTCAAAGGGACTGCTCTTGGGTGAAGTTAGAAAGGCATTCTGCTTTCCGGGGTCTAAATTAAATTTTTTCCCTATGATGAAATATGATTGGAAGTCCTCTTTCTTCGGAAAGGATGCTATTGAAGGAGTTTTGTCTGCCGTTATATTTGATTCAATAGCCAAAAATTTACCGGCGACTCCTTGGGGTGTTTTTAATTGGGAAAATCAGCCGTGGGAATTGTCTTTGGTCGCGGCTTGGAAAAGGCATCAAAGCCATACTAAAATATACGCATACCAACATTCCATCATTTTGTCTCAAGATTTGCGCCCTTTTTTGGACTCCCGGGTATATGAGCAAGGAGGCGTTGAGGCTTTTCCTTTGCCTGATAAGTTGGCCTTGAACAGTCCGCTTTGGGAGCCTTTGATGAAAGAATTTAATTTTCCTGAGGAAAAAATTACTCCGGTTGAAGCCTTGCGCTATTCGTATTTGAGGGGCAGTTATGAGAAGGAAAAAAAAGACATTAAATCATCTGGGCGAGTTCTGTTAGTGGTAACTGGGTTTGATAGATTTGAAACGCAAAAGCAATTATCATTGTTAATTAAAGCGGATAAAATCGATGGTCTGAAAAAATATGAAAAAGTAACTTTCAAGCCTCACCCTGACTTTCCGGTTGATGAAATTCTGACAGCCCTTAAGCCCAACTTTAATTTTACTGTGGCATCGCAACCTTTGAAGGAGCTTTGGTCTATAGCCGATGTTGCTTATTGCGCTAATTCAACATCGGGATCTATAGAGGCGGCCTATTTGGGTATTCCGCTTATCATTGTAGGTCCTGCAAATAATTTAAATTTGAATCCTTTATGTGGATTTTCATCGATACAGTTTGTAACAGACCCTAATGGGCTTTGCGAGGAATTGAATGACCCCCATCGGATCAATATTCCCAAACACTATTTCAATTTAGATGAAAACCTGATTTTATGGAAGAATTTGCTTAGGGCAGAGCTTGGTAAAGCGAATAAAAATTAAGCCAGCTCTCGGATGAGTTGCCCGATCTAGTTAATGGAGCTAATGCCCACGTTGAAAATCATACTTTAGGGTAGTGCTTTAGAGGCAACTGCACTTTATTGACCCCATGTAATCACTGTGTTGCTTCTTTGGGCCTAATACCGTGGGTCATTAAAATATGAAAAAAGTTATCCAAAAGCTAGTTGATGAAATGCCAATACCTTTTTTAAAGAGGTACAATATTTTTTCCGGGAGCAATTATTGGTCGGAGTGGCAAGCGATATTGGCTGATTATATAACAAATAAATTTGATTATTTTGACGAAGATATAATATCTGAATACGAAAGGACTTTCGCTGAAAAGGTAGGAGTTAGGCATGCTTTTGGATTCAGTGCGGGCCGAATGGGTTTGTACTCAATTCTGGAGGCATTAGGGATAGGCCCGGGGGATGAGATTATAATTCCCGCATTTACATGTGTCGTGGTGCCAAATGCTATATTGTATCGAGGCGCAAAACCCGTTTATGTAGACGTTGACCCAAAAACTTTCAACATAGATGTCTCAAGTGTTGAGAAAGCTATAACCTCCAAAACTCGAGGACTATATGCCCAGCATACATTTGGATTAGTATGCGATGTTGGTGGGTTGATGGCTTTGGGGGCAAAGCATAATCTAACTGTTATTGAAGATGGTGCTCATGCTCTGGGTGCTTCATGGGAAGGAAGCCCGGTAGGCTCTCTTGCTGATGTGGCTTTTTTTTCGACCGACCATACCAAAGTGATAAATACTCTTTATGGAGGTATGGTAACAACAAATAATGATGGGTTGGCTGAAAAGATTAAAATAATCCATGATCGCTCCTCCTTTTTAAGTAAGCGGCAATTAAAAAAAATGTGTCGTACTTTTTTGTTTGAATTCCCTTTGTTTCGTCCCAGCTTGTATTGGTTCGGGTGGTTTTTATATAGGGTGGCCTATAAATTAGGTTTTATATTTAGGTTTGATGACGAATTAAAAACAAGTAAGCCTGATGATTACCCTTACCCCGCTAAGTTGTCGGCTTTTCAGGCAAAACTTGGATTATCTCAACTGCAAAAACTTGATCAAAATCTAAAGCACCGAAGAAGATTGGGGCTTGAGTTGGAAAAACGGTTTAACTGGCTTGGTGAAGCATTATCGAGAGATAATTCCAATCACTCCTATTTGAGATACTCTTTTTTAGTCGAGGACCGAAAAAAATTTATTGACCACTTCAGACTAGACGTTGAGTTGGGGATTTGGTTCGAGAGTATTGCCCATGGGAGGAAGTCCAAATTTGATGAGATCGGTTATCAGGTTGGTTCATGCCCAACCGCAGAAAAAGTAGTCAGGCATATAGTTAATTTCCCGACTCACGAGAGTATTGATATTGAATTTCTTTTGGGAAAGTTGGATAAGTATAGTGAAAAGATTTGTGGTAACTTAAAATTTAATGGAAAGCCGTAATTGTAGGCCAAATCCAGTAAGAATAATTTCACCCCCTAATTTTATATATGATCAAGATTGCTCGTGGTTCATTCGGAGAAGAGGAGTTAGAAGAGGTGCGGTCTGCATTCGATTATGGTTATCTGGGGTTGGGGCATAAGGTTGATGAATTTGAAAATGAGCTGAAAAAATTCCTTAATGCAAATTATGTTGTAGCTACTAATACTGGCACCTCCGCACTACATCTTGCTTTAGAAGCCCTTGAAATAAAACCAGGGGATGAGGTTATCGTCCCCTCTTTAACTTTTGTGGCTTCTTTTCAAGCCATATCTGCTGCCAGAGCGGTCCCCATTCCATGCGATGTTTATCCCGATACTTTATTAATGGATATGGAAGCAGTAAATGAAAAAATTTCCAAGAGGACAAGGGCCATAATGCCTGTTCATTACGGAGGAAACCCTTGTGACATGAAAACTTTATTGGAAATTAAGAAAGACAGGGGGATCCGAATCGTTGAAGATGCGGCCCATGCTTTTGGCTCAACTTATTTTGGGAAAAAAATCGGTGGGTTCGGAGATATTACTTGCTTTAGTTTTGATTCGATCAAAAATATTACTTGTGCTGAAGGAGGGGCGATAGTTTGCAATGAACCTGGCCTTGTTGAAAAGTTGAAAATAAAAAGACTTTTAGGGATAGACCGAAAAAATCAAACTTCGTTGTCCTGGAAAGAACGTGGCTGGTCATATGATGTGGTAGATCAGGGATTTCGATATCATATGAGTAACCTGAATGCTGCCATTGGTTTAGCCCAGTTAAAAAAAGTGGAAACTTTTATTTCCCGGCGAAGAGAAATATGCGTCCAATATGTTTCAGAATTCAAAAATATTTCTTCTGTTCAACTGTTACCCGTTGATTACTCGGTCGTGGCGCCTCATATTTTTGTGATACTTGTGCTGGGAAATAAAAGGGATAAATTGATACAATTTCTTAAGGATCGGGATATTGAATCAAGTGTCCCATATGTTCCAAACCATTTGCATTCTTTTTACAGGACCAACACGTCATTCCCTAATACAGATAAGGTTTTTAATGAGATTCTAGCTCTTCCCCTGCATACAGAACTTTCCGATGAGGATGTGTGGGTGGTGATAAGCAGTGTGAAGGAATTTTTTAGCAAATAATTCTTATTTGGAAGCAAAAAATGCCTTGTTTGTCGAGGCTAACATTCTGCGCCAAACTTCTTTTTCTTGGATGAGGATCCGGGGATTTTTAAGGCTCTAATTGGAAATCCTAGCTTAGAAAGTGGTAAAACTAATTGGGGCGGGCCAATAAGGTGCCTGCAAAGATTAAAATAATTAATGCAAAACAATATTTTGATCGACTCAAGAACATAAGAAAGAACTGACTATTGCGGGAGCACTTTGTTGATCAAAAAAGGTGACTCTGCATTTGTGCCTTCAATATCTATTCGTAGGTTCCAGAATTTATGCCAGAAATACAGCTTGATTTTTTTCAAAGAAAATATCTAAGGCCCTACACTGAATTTGCCGAGGAGTCATGGGGTAAATCTTGTTATCAATCGTCTGAAAAATATTTAAATTGGCTTTACAAGGAAAACCCATGCGGAAACAGCTCTGAAGAAGATTTTATTTTGGGCCTTGCCGAAGGTAAGGTTGTAGGTTGTATTCATAAAATGAGGTGGGTGTGGAAAAATAAAGATCAGATCGAATTTATCCCTAATATTCATAACTTAATGGCTTCCGAAAAACATAGGAAAGGGTGGTTTGGTATAAAATTATTAAAACAATCCCTTTTAGGAGAAAACCATGCGTTGATACCAGGTGTTCCCAAAAATCAGGGGAGCCTTTACAGATTTCTAAAGTGCCAGCAAGTGACTTCATGTTGGTACAGGAAAATATTAACCCCGATAAAGGGAGCCCTTTGCCTCAGTTTAAAAAAACTACTCAATTATGACGCACCCAATTCATTTTTTACATTATCTCAATTTCAAAATAAAAAGTTTCAAGATGATCCTGTACAAGTAACCCTCGAACCAGATGAACTCACTATTCAGAAAATAGTTTCCCAACTAAACAAAAAACCTTCTGAAACCCTGTCCACTTATTGGACCTTAGATCAATTTAAGTGGCGGTTTTTTCATCCATTGGGACCAAAGCATCTTTTGATCTATAAGGATTCCGAACACACCTTAGAGGATTTCCTCATATTATCATTGGGTCCGCGAAGAGGCTTAAATGTTGCCCGGGTTGTTGAATTTGAAGTCTCCTCGTCTCAAGTTCTCAAACATCTAATGCAAGTGGCTGAAAGAATTGTTAAAATGTTTGGAGGGCATGTTTTGCTTATTTTCTGCGCTTCCCAAAGGTTGAATGAAAAGCTGCAGGAATTAAATTTAAAACTAATCAAAAATTCTCCAAATACCTATTTTGCTCATAAGAATAGCGATGTTTTATTCCATTCTGTTGCATTCACTGGTTCGGCAGGTGATTTTGGATTTGAGGCAATCCCTTGAGGTTTGCCATTACATGAGCGACAATGTTTGTAAAAATCAAAATGGTTCTGGGTTGCCTTGTCTTTTAAAGGTCATCCATGAACCTCAAGAAGCCAAAAGATCAGGTCCGATAGTAATCTTCCACCCTTACCAATAATTTTTATTTCAATGAACGAGAAGGGATACCCTAAGGTCAGCGTTATTATAAACTGTTTGAATGGAGAGAAGCATCTCAGGCAGACTTTAGACAGTGTTTTTGCGCAAACGTATGAGGATTGGGAAATTATTTTTTGGGATAATTTTTCAGCTGACAAAAGCGCGGAAATCGCGAAGAGCTATGGTGAGAGGGTCCGATATTTTAAAAGTTCTTCAACACACCCTCTTGGAAAAGCTAGGAACCTTGCAACAGAAAAGGCTCGTGGAGATTTTGTCGCCTTTTTGGATTGTGATGACATCTGGTTGCCTCAGAAGCTTGAGAAGCAGATGAAGCTTTTTGATGAGGACCCTCAGGTTGGATTAGTTTTCAGCGATGTTTTGTTTTTCGATGGCAATAGGCACCTGTATCAATTAATGGGTAAAAAAAAACCACCGCGGGGAATGGTTTTTCGAGAACTTTTAACAAGTTTTTATATTGGGTGTTTATCGGCTGTAATCAGAAAATCGGTTATGGAGGGCTCAGAATGGTTCGATGGAAGATTCAATAATATAGAAGATGCCGATTTGTTTTTCAGAATTGCCTATTCCCATAAGCTGGATTATGTTGATGAGCCATTGGCCAAGTGGCGGATGCATGATGTCAGTCAGACTTTTATGAAATATGAGCTATATGCTTCGGAAAGAGAATTATTTTTGGAAAAATTTTCTGAATTGCACCCAAATTTTAAAGAAGAATACAGCCAGGAAATAAAAGAGTATGCCAACAAAACCCTTCATTTTAACATTTTGGGGGAATGGCTCAATTGCCGTCCGGAAAATGCACGCAAGAAAATATTGAAATCCAAGCTCAATGATACCTTTGGTTATGCTTTATACGTTCTCACCTTTTTGCCGCCGAGCATTTTTTTTTCTTTGAATAAATTACGTTATAAAATAAGAAGTATTATTGGTTGATTTCCAGTGAGTCGGATTCCATTTGCAGGAGGAATAGCTGATAAAGTATTTATTGCCAATTCTAAAATAATTTAGACATCAATCCATAGGCTTGTTTCGGAAAATGAGGGGGGGAGTCTTTGGAAGACTGGCAGAACTTGACTTGTTTCACAAGATTGCTTATGTTCACGGTGTGGATTGTATTGATGATCCTTTGGCAAAATATAGAGCTCATCGGGAAAGTAATACACTCAAAGATTATTCTATAATTGCATATGAAAGAGATTTAGTTTCAGGCGGATAGATGCGCGAATTCCCGCATAGCATTAATAAATTTCCGGCAGAGTTTGTGATCTGAATTCCATCATGGGTATTAGGTGAGGTCGGGTCGGTTTTTTTAATCATGTCCATGCTTCTACTATGTCCCTTTCTTTAAGTTCATCTTGATATGGCCCTATTGGTTTTTTAGGTTAATTCCGAGTTTTTTATTTTTTTGAACTAGCACCCTATAAAATTCCCTCGATGAAATTGATTGAAATATTACCGGATAAATCGTATCGATTAGTGTGCTTCGGTATTATTGCTGGGGCTTGTTTGGCTTTTTTAGGATATGTTTTGCTGGATTGGGTGGTTATTTTGGGCGAAAAGATTCCTCAA
>Ga0257127_1002429_pt1 | contig 11489 bp, 6 predicted proteins | sample SI060_135mmetaG_FD_190152 | JGI IMG/M metagenome (GOLD analysis project Ga0257127, IMG submission 190152) | Marine microbial communities from Saanich Inlet, British Columbia, Canada - SI060_135m | ecosystem: Environmental > Aquatic > Marine > Inlet | place: Canada: British Columbia | collected...
CGACGGTACTGACCTTAGTATGAACCCTGCTGAGTTTGAGCCCGGCGGAAAGCGTATGACAGAAATGCCATGGGATCGTAACAACGCTGAAGATGTTGCTGCTATCAAGGACGCGCGTCGTCGTACGTTCCACTTTGGTCGCTCTTCCGGAACCGATAATGCCCCCTGGACAATCAAAACTGACGATGGTGGTGGTCTGACGGCAGACATGAGACGTGTGTCTGCGGCACCTCAACTGGCCCAAGGTCCGACAGAAGCTGGTTTTTCTGGAGATGGTACCCGTGAAGTGTGGAAGATCACTACCGGTGGTGGCTGGAGTCATCCAATCCACATTCACTTTGAAGAAGGCGTGATCATCAGTAAAGACGGTGAGTTACCGCCCATGTGGGAGATCGGTGCTCGTAAAGACGTATTCCGACTGGGTAATGATGAAGATGCTGCCCGTGAAATAGAAATTGCTTATCACTTCCGTGAGTTTGCAGGTAGTTTCGTAGAGCACTGTCACAACACACAACATGAAGATCACGCTATGTTGTTACGTTGGGATATTGAGCATCCGGGACAGGTTCAGATAATGCCTTCGGTAATCCCGACCTGGGATGGTGTGGAGTACATCGATACGATTGCGCTGCCCACCTTCCGTGAAGGTGATGGCGTTGGACCTGCTGCCGGTATACCAACCAATTAAAACCAGGGAAAACTTGAAACCAACCGGGGGGCATGTGAATGCCCTCCGGCCTTTCCCGTCGGATCTGCAGGAATATATCAACCACTTCACCATCCTGGTCAACAGCCGGGCATAAGTCCGGGCATAAGTAATGTTGCTTGCCGTTGATCTTTACGAAGACCTTGTTGATGAAGAACGTGTTGATGAAGAACGTGTCGCCGTAACCTTGGTGTTTTTGCTTCAGTCTTTTGATGTCTATAGCGCCGAATTTGATGCGCCGGAGGTGAATTGATTCGTGGCTGACAGTGATGTCTTGTTCCGCTAGAAGGTCTTCATTACCACGGTGGCTGAGATTGAATCGATCGTAAAGCCAGACAACGCTGGCAATGTTATCTGGAGGGAAATCGGTGGTGTTGGTATGTGTTTATCGGTGAATTCCAGCATTACTGGCAAAGTTGTTTTCCGAAGTGGCTATAAAACGTTTTTCGCCAGGGGTTTCTCTAAGACCCGCAAAGAATAAGCCTGGGTTCACGCGCCTGCTGGCACTACAAAAATCGGCATTTTGAATCACAAAGGCATCACCTTTGTAGCCAGTTTTTTACATCTAAAAGACTAAAATTAAGAGTAACAAAATCACCTTGGCTGAATATTTCGTTCAATTGTGCATCGCAAATATTGCGTCTGACTCAGTAAAAATCGGAGATCGGGGTTTTGTAAAGATTAACCTGGCCAGGAGTTACTAATGGTCACAAATGGTTACTTAGTGGTGCATCTGCACTTACGACAGTCTTTTATAGTTCCTGCATGACTCATCAAGCCACTCATGAGTTTACGATGCGGAATAAGGAAAAGTAACATGCAAACGACCTCAAATATTGCCGACCCTTGCAACGATCGGGGTAGTAATGGACAACAAAACCTACCGGTTGGCCCGTTAAATTGGATTGCTGTACCCCTGCGGGCAATGATTGCCATTTCAATACTGGCGCTGGCCTCATGCGGCGGTGGCGATATCGATGACCGCGATAGCGCGGCACCGACACCGTCAGCGATCGCTAAGCCCGCCCCCGTGATGCTTGAGCCCGATAGCAACGCCCTCAGTTTCTCCCTTATTTCTGGTGACGATCAATCCCTGGCGATAGCTAACGGTGCGCCAGTCATCACTGATCTCGGGGTACTGGCTGTGCTTGAAGGATCCGTCGATGTGGCATCGTTAACCGGCACAGACCCCGATGGCAACGCGCTCAGGTTCTCCATCGTTTCTGGTGATGATCAATCGCTTTTTAACATCACGTCTGCTGGTGTCTTGTCCTTTACGACAGCGCCGGATTTTGAGATGCCCGCTGACGCTGATCGAAATAATAATTATCTGCTTTCGGTGCAAGTGACAGATGGTTTTTTAACGGACAATCAATCCCTTGTCGTCAACGTCACGGACGCGTTTGAAGGTCGGGTGGTTGATGCGCCCATTGCTGAGGCCTCAGTATTTATTGATTTGAATGCTAATAATGAACAAGACGCGGACGAACCTGGCGGTATAACGGATGCAGACGGCTATTTTAGGTTTCCGTCGTTTACATTGCCAGCAGGCGGTGTCGCTAAAATCGTATCAAGGGGTGGTACAGATACCAAAACCGGAAAGCCGTTGCCTGATCTTGTGCTGATCTCGGATGTGCCAGCAGATGTGACGAAACCTGCGAATGTAACGCCGCTTACAACAGTGCTTTTCTGGGGGAAAACGCCTGAGCAAAAGGCAAAAACCCTGAGAGCGTTGCGCGTAAGCGGTACCGCTGAAGAACTGCTCACCTCGGATGGTTGGGCAGAAGCGGAGGCTGGCGATGAGGCTGCAAAAGACACTCAACGTGCGAATCAACAGGTTGGTTTGTTGTTGCAAACGGCGACGACGTTAGCAGACGACGATGATGAGTCTACCGACGTATCATTGGCGTTGGCAGAGTCGGTTGGCAAGCAGATTTTCGAGCTGACGCAGTCCCAGGATAATCTTGATTTGATGTCAAAAGAGACTATCCAGACTATTTTTACGGAGGCAACCGGGGAGGTTACGCCAACGGTTGTCCATGAAGTCGCTACCATAGCAGCGGTGGCGAATTCTGTCGCAATGGTGAATGCCGTGGTTGCAGATACGGCCCTTGACCCGGTGTCTGACACGGCGAAGCAGGTCGTGGGGTCGGCACAAAATGCTATGCAAACGTCGGTAGCGAATGTTGTTTCTGGTGCTGTGACGGTTACTGACTTTGCCGATGAAACAGAAGCGTCGACGTTATTTGCTAATGTTGCGGTGACTGCAGAAGCGCCAGATAACGATAGTGATGGTCTAGCTGACGTGGTGGATTCTGATGACGACAACGATGGTGTCGTAGATACCATAGACGCGTTTCCATTAGATCAATTTGAAGCCGCAGACACCGACGCCGATGGCGCGGGTAACAACGCAGATACTGACGACGACAACGATGGTGTCGTAGATACCATAGACGCGTTTCCATTGGATCAATTTGAAACGGTCGATACGGATTCTGATGGTACCGGTAACAATGCAGATACCGACGACGACAACGACGGTGTTGCGGATAGGTTTGATGCTTTTCCATTGGATCAATTTGAAACGGTCGATACGGATTCTGACGGTACCGGTAACAATGCAGATACCGACGACGACAACGACGGTGTTGCGGATAGGTTTGATGCTTTTTCGTTGGATCAATCTGAAACCACAGATACCGACGCCGATGGCGTGGGTAACAACGCCGACGCTGACGATGATGGTGATGGTGTAGCGGATATCTCTGATGCTTTTCCGTTAAATAAGTTTGTATCAGTGGTAACTCCTGCTGCGGCGCCAGTGGTTCAAGCGGCTCCAGCAGATACTGCAACTCAGGCGGTTCCAGCGGATGCCACGGTTCAAGCTCAAGCGGCTCCAGCAGATACTGCAGCTCAAGCGGATACTACGGCTCCAGAGGCCCCAGCAGAGGCTACGGCGCCAACAGGTGCTGCGGCTCAAATAGAAGCTGCGGCTCAAATAGATGCTGCGGCTCAAATAGAAGCTGCGGCGCCAACAGCAGAAGCTGCGGCGCTAACGGATACTACGGTTCCTGCAACTCCAGCAGATGCCACAGTTCGAACCGATACGACTGTTCTCGCGGATCCTGCGGTTCAAACGGATGCTGGAGCGCCGGCTGAGTTGGTTGCTGAGCTTACCGTTGACGAAGCACTGTGGAGACCAGGCAATCGGTGGATTGTGGAAGGCAATCTGACGAAAGCGGATGGCACAACTGATGTCGGAGGTTTCGTTATTGCTCAATTGGTCAAAGCCGATGGCACCCGGATCGAGATTGGTCGAGCGACTGTCGATATTCTCCCGGTACCGGGCTTTGACATTGCCAATCTCCCCATTAATCCAGCCAGCCTGAATAACGTGAGCGAAGCTAACGACCACGTTGAGGTTTCTGCGATTTCCAGTGATGGACTTCAAGAGCATACAGTCGTCATTTTCATCAATGCTCCGCCAGCACCGATACCTCATGTGGGGACTGAAGTCGTTATTGAGGCTGTTGAAATCATTCCTGGTGATCGGCTGATCATCCATGGTTTTGCTTCGCTCAATGATGGGCCAGCACCAGGAGTAGCGGTGATTAGCACCGACCAGAGCGGCCAGCAGTTTGAGGTGGCCCTTGATGCAATTGGTCCGCTGGCCGGTGGATTTGACTTCGTCGTTCGACCAATCTTCGGTAATGCCGGTTTCATCCATGGAGAGACTCTGACGGTGAGCGTTGATGGCGTTGGTTCTACCACCACGCTGGTTGACCTGACTCCTCCGCCAGTCGTTGCCCCGGCGGTCGCGGCCCCTGCTGTGATTGCTGCGCTGGAAGCCTCGGTTGCAGGCCTGGCACAAGTTGGTCCAGTAGCACAAGTTGACCCAGCACAAGTTGATCCAGTAGCACAAGTTGACCCAGCACAAGTTGATCCAGTAGGACAAGTTGACCCAGCAGTAGTTGATCCAGCAGCACCAGTTGATCCTGCTGCTCCAGTGGATGCAGCGGCTGAAGCAGATGCAGCGACTCTCGCGTTGACGCATGCCGCGCCCGAAGCGCCCGAAGCGCCCGAAGCGATCGAAGCGATCGAAGCGCCCGAAGCGCCCGAAGCGATCGAAGCGCCCGAAGCGTTCGAAGCGGATGCGGCGCTCGCGCATGTTGAGCCGATACCGATAAGTCCAATCACCACATCATTTGAGGCTACAAGCCATGGTCTGCAATCTTTGCGCACGGCTGTTATAAATGATGGGGGAGTTCCGCTGCCGGGTAATCTTGATCAATTTGTTCGCGACCGTGAGGCAGCAATTCAGTTAGGCAAGGCGCTATTCTGGGATATGCAGGTGGGTAGTGATGGTATCCAGGCCTGCGCCAGTTGTCATTACAAGGCCGGTGCTGATGGTCGGACTAAGAATCAGATGAACCCTGGTTTGCTGAGGTTTGCTAATAAGCGAAAGGACAATGTTGAAGGCTACTTCGATGCGCCGGCTCTGCCTGATAAGGATTTCGACACGAAAGCACCGAACGAAAGTGTCGTACGGTCAGACTATCCTTTCGTCAAATATCTTAATCCTGTTGGTGACCAACGTAATAGTAACGATATCACTTCGTCCATGGGCGTTTTCCTGACCTTGTTTAAAGGCAGTGTGGAAGCTCGGCCTGTCGATTGGGGTCAAAGGTTGGAAGATTCACTGTTTAGAGCAGAAAAGTCAGAAGATCCAGTATATATGGCGAGTGGAAATACGATACGTCGCGTACCGCCTCGCAATGCACCGTCAACAATCAATGCAGTGTTCAACTTCACCAATTTCTGGGACGGACGCGCCAACAATGAATTCAATGGCCAAAATCCGTTTGGTCAACAGGATCCGAACGCTAAAGTATGGGTGCTGCGAGGTGATGGTTCGGTCGTACAGGAGTCTATTGTCCTGAAGGATGCTAGCTTGGCATCACAGGCAGTTGGCCCACCACTTAGCCATTTTGAAATGTCTTTTGGTGACCCGGATGTGGGCAACGCCCGCACCTATCCAGAAATAGGCAAGAAGCTGCTGAGGGGAAGCACACCAATTGTCCCGTTGGGCCAGCAAATTGTGGATCCTTATGACAGCGTCCTGGGTGAACTTTCAATGAGCCCATCTCCTGGCCTTAACATCGAATATCGACAACTCGTGAAAGCAGCGTTCAGGCCCGAGTACTGGGAATTCGATGGTCGGTTTGAGTTGGACCAGGCAGAGATTTCGCCTGAGCTTACGGCTGGCCAGCCGATAGTTGAAACCATTGAGGCAACAAGCACAGAAGCCACGTCAACGGAAGCCAGCAGTGACGATGCGGTTGATGAATTGTCAACTTATGGGGAGTATTTGACCGATCCTGACCCATTAACAGACAAGCCACGTTTTACCCATGCAGAGGCAAACTTTGCCATGATCTTCGGGATTTCAATCATGCTGTATGAATCGACACTGGTTTCTGATGAGACACCTTTTGATCGGTGGATGGAGACAGGTGTATTGGATGGTGAGTTTGGTGCTACTGAACTTAGGGGGCTCAATGTTTTTACCGGCAAAGCGGGGTGCGTCGCCTGCCATACTGGCCCTGAACTTACCAACGCTACAGTAAGATACGCTCTCGATGAAATAATCGAGCCTATGCCGATGGCACAAGGGTTTGCGCTGTATGACAATGGTTTTTATAACCTGGGCGTGACACCCACCACGGATGATGTTGGCAGGGGGGGTAAGGATCTTAACGGAAAACCTATAGCCTTCTCGAGACAGGCTTTATTTGACCGTCTGGGTGTCCAGAACCTGGAATTCCCGATAATGGGTAATGAAACAGTCCCTAACGCGGGTGAGCTAGGTAACATGGTTTGTACTGATGGTGATGCTGACGGTTTCTGTGATTCTGGTACATCGATCGTTCCCGAGTTTCAGCGAGTTGCTGTAGACGGTGCCTTCAAGACACCTGGGCTGCGTAACGTGGAGTTAACGGGTCCGTATTTCCATAATGGCGGTATGGCAACCTTGAAACAGGTGGTTGAATTCTACGACCGTGGTGGCAACTTTTGTGACTCGAACCTTGATGATCTGAGCCCGGATATACATCCACTCGGTTTAAGTGAGGCTGAAAAGGAAGAGCTAGTCGCCTTCATGATATCGCTCACGGATGATCGGGTGAGACGCAATGAACAACCGTTTGATCATCCGCAATTATTGTTACCAACGGATGGTTTTCAGGACAGGCTAGATAGGCTGCATGATATTCCTGCTGTCGGTGCGACTGGAGGGGAGCCGCTGACAAGGTTCCTTGATCTGGACCCGCAAGACAGCATCTTTACTCCTGAGGGGGTTTGCTCCAATGGGGCGGCGCCTCACTTGTAGCAGTGCAACGTTCCACAAGCGACGTGCTGACTGCGGTGGCACGGACGCTTTGCCTATGACCAGGCTCAAGGAACTGAAGCACAAGAAACACCGGCTGAAGAAGATATACGCGGAATAACGATGGGTGTCTGAAGTGCTTACAAATGCGCTAGGAGAGCGGTACAGCCGACTCCGCACCTAAAGGTCGGCAGGCAGGCGGTGGCCAGCAGCGTGCGTTGTGCACGCCCTGGAGCAGGTTCTTAATGGCGCGGCAACGTCATGCGCTGAGGAGTCACATGGGTCCTGAATACGTCAGCGAGACACGCTGGGTTGGGTCAGAAAAACACGCTTTGGAGCTTGAGTTTATCTAGCCGGGGAATCCACAAAAGAATGCCTATATCCGGCGATATAACCGAAATAGAGCGATGCGATCGACCTTTGAGCGACGATCGGCTGAACCAGAAGCGCATTGCTCCAAAAATTGAACATGCTTCTTTACCAAGTGTCCAGGGAACAGTGTCCAGGGAACAGTGTCCAGGGAACAGTGTCCAGGGAACAGTGTCCAGGCCCCGTTCCCCACCCTGGTGGGTTGACGTAATAACGCAAGTCAGATGGCTGCATATTTCTCGGTGTTGTGGACGGTGGCAGGAATCAACTTGCGATGAGTAACACCATTGCTCCGCAGTCGAAGTTGCCTTAGGATCCGCCGCAACATTTCAATGAAATGGGCTTGTTTGCAGCTGATACCGGGTGTCGCGATCAAGAGGTTTATTAGCGTCGCTGGGTATGGAAAGTGATGGTAAAGCCATTGAATACCTCCGTGCTTATCGCGCTGTCAACGGCCAATAGAAGTGAGCCAGGTTTCGAGCAACATTGACCCACCCCGGTGGAAGGTTTTTATAATTCCTGATTTTTGTTTTGGTCGATAGGTTTCTTCTCCAGACATAAAAATATGAGCATGCTGGATAAGTCTGTCAATAATCGGTGGAGCAACATTCGGACTTGCCAGACTTTGCTAGACATCTGGAAGCGAGCAATGTCGTTCCTTCAGGCAAGGTTGTGGCAAGGTTGTGACAAGGTTGTGGCAAAGGTTGTGACAAGGTTGTGACAAGGTTCATTTATAAGGTTCATTGCCGGCAACTGGCTGCACTAAAAGGCTTTTCAGGGTACCGATGTCTTTGCCGGGCGTTCCTGGCGATTGGTCAGCCAGGCAGCCCGTTTGCGTGACTCAGAAGCCTGAGTCGATGGGCAAATAAAGCAGAATCATTAATAAAGCGATCAGCAAGAGCGCATTGAGCCAAATCGAAATCGTTGTCCATTTGGTTTTTTTGGACGTTGATTGCTTGATCGGTTTTTCTGATTTTCCCCGCTTAAGGGCACGCTGTTTATTCAACGCTTCGAGTTTTTCTCTGGTCATCCACTCTTTTTCGCCCGATGACCTGCGAACCTCGACTAAATTCTGATGCGAATCGTTCGTCACTGTCCGGCCCTATATGTTTCTTGTGCTTCTATCTGAAGCCTGTCCGGCCAATGTGCCCAAATTCTTTTCCAACCACTTTATTTTAGAAATTCGCGTTGCTGTAGACTGGGCCGTGGGGTCAACACAACCCGCGTCAAACTCTTCAATCCATTGAAAGTTCATGCCTCTTTCCCAGCAGAATTCCATTTCAGCGGTAGATTGTGTGCCGCTATAAGTAGAGCAACCAGTGGTCAGTGCGATGAGCAGGAAAGCCAGGATAGTCTTGTACATGTTGTTCACCCGTTTGCATATTTGGTTTATGGGAGGAGATTGTAGGGGTGTCTTGTAAACCGGGGTTGATGCCAATGTGCACTAATGTAACGGAATGTGACCTAACTTATAGCCTACAGCGAGAACTCTGCAGGCACATAGCATTACTACATAGTTACTGCATAGTTACTGCATTTCTGGCGACCATGCAGATACTATTGAATACCTGCATAGACGCCAAAAGCCCACCGATTCGGCTAATTATGGCGCTCACAGCGTTTCTGATGGATTCTCAAGGTAGGGTGAGGTATTTGACGAAAACGCCTTCAGCAGGCAGGGGTCGTGACGGTTCGACGCATCGATTCAATTCTCGCTATCCTGACCAACATCATGGTGCGCATAGCGCACATGATGGGCGCCAGGCACTCGAACGAAGTGATTTGCCGAGAGCCCGTCCCTCCCACATCAAGGACCTCCCACATCAAGGTTCTTTAATTGCTAGTGATGCCGATCAACAACAAAGTTGACCAATGTGTTCATGGAATCTTTAAATTCAGAATCGGCGACATTATTGAGACACGCCAGAGCCTCACAGCGTTCTGTGTTTGCCTGCTCAGAGGTGTATTTCAATGCGTCTGTTGCCTTCACCAGCTGAATCATCTCAGGAAGGTTTTCAACACCACCGTTCCTGATCGCATCTTCAACAAATGCCTTTTGGTCGGGTTGTCCGTTTCTCATAGCAACGATCAACGGTAGTGTCACTTTGCCTTCAGCGAGGTCATCGCCGATATTCTTGCCCAGTTCTTCTGGTGTGCCCAGGTAGTCCAACTGATCATCAACCATTTGAAAGGCGATCCCAAGGTGCAGGCCATAGTCACGCAGGGCGTGTTCCGTTTTTTCATTGGCGCCCGCTAATACGGCGCCGGCATGCGCGGCTGCCTGGAATAACATGGCGGTCTTCCGGGAGATAATCTCCATATACTCGACTTCAGTGGTCGCCGGATTACGGATAAAGCTAAGTTGCTGAACTTCACCCTCGGCGATGACGTTTGTAGCCCTTGAGAGAATTTCCATTACCCGGATATTCCCAATGTCGACCATCATTTCGAATGCTCTTGAGTGCAGGAAATCCCCTACCAGCACGCTGGGAGCGTTGCCCCAGGCGGCGTTTACCGTTTCCCTGCCACGTCGCAGGTCCGATTCGTCGACGACATCATCGTGCAATAACATCGCGGTGTGCAGGAATTCGATCACCGCGGCCAGTTTTACGTGATCGCTTCCCTGGTATCCACAGGCTTTGGCGCAAAGCAGCACGAGAAGAGGCCGAAGGCGTTTTCCACCTGCCTCTATCAAGTAGGCGGCGATTTCCTCGACCATCGGCACTTCTGAGTTCAGATTGACCCGAATAAGGTCGTCAACCGCCTGGGAATCCTGTTTGACGACTGATAGGAAAGGATAGGTCATGTAAATTGAGGACTTCGCGGGCCATTTGAGAGGATTCGAATCCTAGGGGGGGGCAATTCGGGTGTCAAGGTGAAATCGCCAAATGTTGCTTGCTCCTGGCAAGGTCATCGAATAGAATTGCGCGTCCTGAAAGTGACCGGATTCCAGTCACGACCCAACATACCGCTATTTGCGGGCAACTGAATGAGATTCTTAGCATGTACGCTGTAATAGAAAGTGGCGGTAAACAACATCGGGTTGAGCCTGGTGAGGTTTTGCGGCTTGAAAAGCTAGACGCCTCCGAAGGTGAAACAGTCAACTTTGATAAAGTCATGATGATTGGCGAGGGTGAAAACATCCAGATCGGCACACCCTTTGTTGATGGTGGTGCGGTCACTGCAGAAGTAGTCAGCCATGGTCGCGGAGACAAGATCACGATCATCAAGATGCGTCGCCGAAAGCACTATCGAAGGCAGGCGGGGCATCGTCAGTCCTTCACTGAAGTGAAGATCAAAGAAATTAGTGGAGGTAACTAGAGATGGCGCATAAGAAAGCGGGTGGTAGTACTCGAAATGGGCGCGATTCTGAATCGAAACGATTGGGCGTTAAGATCTATGGTGGTCAGGAAGTGATTGCAGGCAATATTATTGTCAGGCAACGCGGCACAAAGTTTCACCCCGGGAAAAACGTCGGCTGCGGCCGTGATCATACTTTGTTTGCCAAGGCAGCCGGTGTGGTTGAATTCAGCGTTAAAGGGCCGAAGCAGCGTAAATACGTGAATGTCGTAGCGCCGGCAGCCATCGCTGGGGCATAAGCCTTAAAGAAGGTGTATAAAGGCCCTGTCAGTGACAGGGCTTTTTTTTGCACCATTTTCTGGCAACAGTGAGCCATTATGAATTTTGTCGATGAAGCAAGTATCAAGATTGAAGCAGGCAAGGGCGGTAACGGCTGCCTGTCTTTTCGTCGTGAGAAATATATAGAGCGTGGTGGCCCCGATGGCGGAGATGGAGGCAGGGGCGGAAGCGTATACCTTGTAGGTGATGCTGCGCTGAACACCCTTGTGGATTTCCGGTTTCAGCCTAACTATCGAGCGCAAAAAGGCGGGGGTGGTAAAGGAAACGATCGAACCGGGCCGAAAGGAGAAGATTTGTACATTCGTGTTCCTTGTGGCACCAGTCTGTTTGATGAAGAAACCGATGAGTATTTGGGTGACATCAATGATCAGGGGGAAACCCTACTTT
>Ga0257127_1002441_pt1 | contig 11447 bp, 2 predicted proteins | sample SI060_135mmetaG_FD_190152 | JGI IMG/M metagenome (GOLD analysis project Ga0257127, IMG submission 190152) | Marine microbial communities from Saanich Inlet, British Columbia, Canada - SI060_135m | ecosystem: Environmental > Aquatic > Marine > Inlet | place: Canada: British Columbia | collected...
CAAGTCGTTCTGTGGTGAACTTACCTGTGAACACATTGATGCTACACCTAAGTCTAAGAAGTGTTTCTTAGGTAAGAACACACCTATCAAACTAGGTCAAGCATATGTTGTGGGTATCAACCTCAACCATCCGCGACTACAAGGCATACTAGATGATGCTGATGTAGCCGCAGAGGATTTGTTGCAGGGTCAATTACAGATGGTTAATTAGTCAAACCCATACATCCTACGGAGCTGCTCTAACGTAGGCTTCATAGTCTTCGCAGGTTGTAGTCTTTCAGACGGTGGTTTTTCCCATTCGCGTAGTGACCTATTAGCAGACTTTATAAAGTTACTAATGTAGAAAGGAGAGTCATTACCTGCGACTGCATTCCACTCATCCACTGATGTCTCAATAGAACGTGCCAATCCAGTATCTTTATTTATAGTTGCCTTAACCCAAGCATTGCGGAAGTCTGCACGTACTGACTTCGCGTAGTCACCTGTCTGTTTCGCCATCCTAACAATATCATTCTGCCTTGATGCAACCGATGGGTAGAACCCTAACATCCTCATAAGGACAGTCTTGTTGTCCATCTCTCGCGACAACACTTGCCCCCTAGAGTTAGTTATCTGACCTGTATCCATGTATGAGTAGGAGTCAGATAACGCTCGTAGCCCAGTCAATGGTGCATCTCTAAGCACATCAATAAAGTTGCTCTTATCAGACTTAATACCCACAGCTTCTGCACCATACTCAAGTAAGTTCCAACCTGTTGTTACTATGCCTTTACCTGCTGCGGCTACTGGCCCGAGAGCATTAATCGTTTCATGTTTGAACGACGCCCCTTCTTTAAGCGACCCCGTCAATGGCAACAAATCTCCCATACCAATTCGTGTTGAAATTGTACCGCCTGTTATGTTGTCCAACACACCTCTCATAGCGTATGGCGCTAAGCCGGGGGATAACGCATCAAAGAAATTATTGAGCTCAGTTTCAACGGTCTTCTTCTTAATACCAAAATGTTGCATCAGAGTATCTACTAAGTCCATGAGGTCATCAGCAAAAGGTATACCTTTAATACCTGCAACAAACACAAGCAGTGATAGGTAATAGACTCTACCAGCTGGTGGCATACGTGTCAATAACTGCACTGATGTGATAGGGAACTGCTTATACATAAATGGAAATTGTAATATAGAACCACGTGCTACCTTAGGTCTATTAAACATACCGTACTCACCCTGCGATTGCTCGACAGTAATTCTTGCCTCTCGCTTAGCAATATGTACAGCTTCTTTCTCAGACTCACCAGATGCAATGGCTCTAGCGTACTCCATCTCATATGAAGCGATGGCTGAAACTCTACGGTTGAGTTGCTCAGTGTAGGTGAATGGAGCCATCCATTTATTGATAGCGCTTATCAGCCTAGGGTTAGTGATACTACCACGTGATGAACCCATGAGTGCATTGAACAACGCTGCTTGTAGTCCACCCTTCTGGGTTTCTGACAGTAGGAACTCAGCAGTGTGTTGCTCAATACCTGCTTCTTTCCTAAGAGCATCACCCTCTGCACCCTTAGCAGCTAACTGCTTGAGGTAATCAATCTTAGAATACTTACGGTGTCCTAGCCTAGTAGCTACATTAAATACTTGAGTAGTGGCTTTACTAAATCCGAAGCCGCCACCTGTACCGTTCTTCGCGTTGTACGTTGCAAGTAGTGGTAACGTGTGGAGTAGTAGTGAAGTAGTATTAATGATACCAATGGCTATATTTCCACCGAGTTGCATCAGTACAGTAATCATCTTAAGTTTCGAGCCAATAGGGTGTCGAGATAGCATGTCCTCTGTACTCACTGAGATATTATCCGCCTCTCTATACCATGCGAGTATTTCCTCAGCCTTATCTTTGTAGCGCTCGCCTTGTCCCATCAGTTGTAAGTCAACCTCTTTCCCAGCGACAGTCATCTTAATATGCCTACCTTTTTCACCTGCTTCAGCACCAGCCATATGGCGGTATGCATATGCATACCTATCAAAGGCACGCTTAGCAGTTTTAAATGCGTCGGTATCATACTCACTCTCTGGGAACTCATTAACCCTAGCGGCTAGTGCATCTAGTGTGCTTCGCTTACCGAACCACATCTCACCTCTATCCATAAGTGAAGTAATTTTGTACATGTTATTCATCTTACTGATGACGTGTGCAGCAGCCTCTAAGTCCTCAGATACAAACTTAATAATATCCCAGTCGAAACCAGCGACATTCTCACGCATCAAACCTTTACGCTTACGGTCAGATGCCGCGGTTGTAATTTTCACGAGCTTAATACGCTCGGTGTTCGACAGTGTATGCCCGATACGTTTCATGGTTAGTAGCACCGCATGGTAATCAATACCTGTTGATGCTGGTTGAGCCTGGCGAGTTTCACTTCGCTCAGCTTTGAGCGTCACATTAACTTCATGCCCTTCAAAGTTTAGTACCTTATAGGACTTACCACCAAATAACTCATTGCTATCCAGCTCCTTCATGATGCCTTCCATGTTGGTCTTGCTATCACCTTGGTAGTATGGGAGGTGGATAGACTTATGCAGCTGCACCGAGTTACCCTTAGAGTCATAGGCTTTCATCATAACTTGGTACTTACCCTTACGCCACAGTGGTACGTAAGAGCCTAGTATTGAACGGGCAGCGCCTAGCGTAGCATCCTTAACCAGTGTATCTGTTGTGAATATCTCTCGGATAGTGTTCTGCACAGGGTACACATGTGCATCAAGGTCTAGTTTTAAATCATTAAACCCTTGCAACTCTCTAACAATACCGGCGACACCAGGTTCGTTAAGGAACTCAAATGAATCCTCATCTGGGTTTTTAGTTAGCCAGTCTTGTAGCTTAGTGTCGTTGTGGAAGGCCCGTGTTATCTGTATTAGAAAAGTCTCAGCCTTCTCTGTGCTTTCTCTACTAGGTATCTTTAACCCAGTTGTCTTGTCTATGTCCGGGTTCTCCCAATGGATACGTTTGTATACGTCATATATCTTTTTGATAGTATCCATCTGCCCACGACTAAAGGTTGGTGTGTCCTTATCAACGCCGATAAAGCGTAACTTACTTAGCTCACCCGCCTGCTCCTCTTCAGCAGATTCAAGGCGGCCTTTGAGTTTCTCCAGAGCCTTGTCCGTCATGGTATCCATGATTTCGTTATAGGCTTTCCAGACTTTACTATCTTCAGTTAGTCCTGCTAGGTAGTCTGGCTTAAACGTTTTACTGAACTCAGCCTCAATCTCACCGTCAGTCTCTGTCTCACTAACTTTTATCTTAATCCCTTGCTTAAACTGTGCGAGCGTTACCCTACCTTCTAGCTTCATAGCATCAGTCACTACAGTGTTCTCAACCCATACGCCATCTGATATAACAAATAGTTTCTTATCACCATACTTTCTAAGTAGGTTGCTATCTAGGTTGCCACCCTTATATAGTGATGCCATAGCTAATAGTTCAGATACTTGGTTATATTCTACTTGACTTAAACCACCACTGGCCTCTAGCTCCCATACACGAGACATCATGCGGTTCCAGCGATTCATTAAGTCACCCGACTGTTTACCCTGGCTCTCAAACATCTTGTAGAGTTCATGCAGCCCTAAGGATTTTAGAGCAGTGTGGTCCATCGTCTGGAGGAACTCCATGACATCATTAGTCACGTTGTTAATACCGCCCGTTCTATCTATATAGTCTTTAAGTTCACCTGGATTAGTTAGTTCTTTAAGGCGCCCCCAGAAATTAGACATACCTTGGTTGAGTGCAGCAGTCTGTAACCAGTTGGAAGCAGTCGATGCTGTGTCAGCCATTGCATAGCGCCCAGAGTTCTCATCCTGCACTAAGGTCTCCATGTTCTTTAGTATAGCCTCAGGTGTAGCCAAGGATGATTTGCCTGTTCTAGCATACCTGCGTAGGTGATGTACCCAGTATCTAGCTTCCCACTGTTGAGGCTCATGGTTGAATATCTTTTTGAACGCCCCCTTAATAGCTTCCCACAATCTAAGCAGTGTATTATTATCAATCGCTGCAGCAGAGTCAGCAATAATTTCTTCTACGGCTTCTAGTCTACTTATGCCATATACGTCTGCTCTGCGTATAGCTTCTGCTCGCACAACGGTATCAAACTCTAAGATATTACTGAGGATTACTTTGATTGAAGCGGGGGATAATAAAGCTCGTAACCCGTTGTGTCCTATTACCTCGTGGGCTAACACAACTTTCAGTGCCTTCTCAGTTGGGACTCTATCGCTGAATATAATAATGTTATTACCAAATGAGTACCCCATCGCTGAGGTATCTTCAAAGGACTCGTCAGCTCGTGCTGCTACTGCTCGTTTGAATAACTCCGGAGCAGTCTGCTTCATATGAGCCTGGTCTCTGAACACACGTACTATAGGGTTAACCTTAAGTTTCTTAATCCACTTCTTAACTAATAGTTTAGTCTTACCGAGTGACAGAGGGTTGTTAATAGTCTCACCATCATCACGCATATACTTACCAATGGTGGCATCAGACTTACGCTGTGCCTTGTCGTTCTGTACATTACGCGCAACATCTAACTGTCGTAAGTCTTCCTTGAGTGCAGGGTTTTTATCGATTATATCGTCACGTTCGTTCTCACTCATGGTGAGAGTAATGCCTACTTCCTTCTTAGCTGCCCTAGTCTTAGTGCGAAGTTGTTTTATGAATGCTCCCAACCTAACTGAGTTCATACCTATGATTTTAGTCTCTGCAGCGATAGCAGCCTGTACATCAGTGCGAGAGTCTTTGCTCAGTACATCAGTCTTAATAAGAACTTTACTACCCAGCATCTCAGCTTTGAACTTACCACCGATTATGTAATCACTAAGCACAGTACCACGTTCGGGGTCTACCACAGTAGTATCAAGAATCTTCTGGCTAACATCAGCTAACATCTTATCAAGTTTTGCTTTAGCCTGCTTCACGTTCTGATACCCAGCTGCATTAACACGGAGTAACTTTTTAACTATATCCTGGCCTGTTACTGCTTTAGGTTTTGCCTTACCTTTTACCTTAGGGGCTTCTATAGCCTCGCCTGTAAATTCAATGTCGGATAAACGTGCATCATCAAGCAGACCTTGGTTTGTTAGGTACTTGAAGTATGCGTGTGTCTGCCCCTTAGAAGATGCAGGACGCGGCTCATTATCTCGTAGATTAGAAATTATTGTGTTGTCTATAAACGTGCGTGTTGCAGGGCCAAACTCTGTTTCATTCAACCACTTACCTACAGCCCGGTTTTCTTTGAACGTTACGTGGCCTTTACCTACACGGTTAAGGTTGAGAAGCCAGTTGTTAATCACGTGTGTGAGCATAGACTTCTGCTTCTTAGAGCTCTTCTCACCCTCGATGTCTTGCATCAGCGTAGTGATTATCTCCCTAACTGTAGATGCCCCCTTGCTATCTGTTTCAGCTTGAGCAATCCTAAGCGCCTGGACTTTAGATATCTTGCCCTTATGGCTATCCATCCACCGCTTAACCTCAAGCTGGCGTACATGGTTAAGCTCACCCCACTTAATAGGTAAACCATGTGCATCCCATGCATCTCTAGCTTGGCCTTGAGTTGTTGTTGTAACTTTGTCTGCCTTAGTCTTCGCATCTCTACGCTCTTTCGCAGTTAGTTGAGTGGCTATACCTAATAGTTTATTAGCTTTCTTAGCGGCTACTTCTTTCTCAACTTCTGTTGCAGTTAACTCCTGGAAGAACGACTCGAAGTCTGATTCACTAGCGCGGTTAGCACGTAACTCTTCTAGTTCATTAAGTTGTTCGGGGGTTAACGAGGATAGCTTGACAGATTTGTTCGTACCCACATGTAATGTCTCAGCTGTACTCAGTTGAGTCTTACGCTTAGACTTAAGTTTCATTGCTGGTGGTAAGTCTAGGAATTTATTTGGGGTGTCCTTGGTTGGTGATGTCTTCTTCTTAAGCATGTTACCAGCGAGTTCTTTCTCACTAGCTTTAGGTTTCTTCACGACCTTAAGTTTCTTCACGACCTTAAGTTTCTTAGCGACCTTAGGTTTCTTAGCGACCTTAAGTTTCTCACTAGCCTTAGGTTTCTTAGCGACTTTAGGTTTCTCTGTCTCTTCACCTTCAATCGCGATAGGTGTGATTGGTGTACCTAAGTTCTTACCCGCTGCTTTTGCTGTTGCTTTTGCTGCAACCTTAACCTTCGCTGCGCCTTTCTTAAGGGTTGCCACACCCTTCTTAATAGTAGTTGGTTTTGCTCCGGCGTTCTTTTCAATGCGCTTAGCAACACGCTCCCATGTTGCAGTATTTCGTAGGTCTTTATTAAGTGTCTTCCGTGTTTGAATCCATGCGCTCTTACCTGCATCACTTAGGTTAGCCCAGGTGATACCGCCTTTACCCTTAGCTTTATTCCATGTCTTAGCATCACCAGCAGTGGCGTCGTCAATAGGTTGCGGGTCACCAATAAGCCCATCTATTGCTTTATCGAGGGTCTCATTCTGTTTCTTGGTGCTATCCTCTGTGCCAGTCGAACTGGATTCTTCCTCACCTTTAGTCAAGGCGTTCTTAGTTACTCCGTCTTCATCATCGAAGAACTCTAGCTGTTCAGTGTCCTGGGTAGGAGTAGCGTCTAACCCTAGGTCTTGCTGTACTTGTCTCTGCGCCTCTGTAGTCTCACCACTAACTGCAGCGCCGTATGCTGAGTCTAAGTCTTGTTGCTCTTGCTCCTGTTTCGCAGATTCTCTGCGTTCCTCACGTTCCTGGTCAGCACGCATCTGTCGCACTTGGCGTTGCAACTCATTGAAGTCATCCTTTGCTGCATCTTGCGATGCTTCCTCACGCTGTAAATCAAATGCCTCTTGCTCCTGCTCAACAGTCATAGGCTCTGGTGTAGGTACACCCTCAGTCGAAACTGGTACACCCATCTTATCTGTAATTTCAGCGGCTGTCATCTGCGGACCAAACACACCTAATAAACCTTGTTGCCCTGATGCTGTAGCGCCGATGTTGCCCTCTGGCACATCATACAGCGGTGTATCAATAGGCATCGGTCCAGCCTCGCCTACTGTAGTAACATCAGCTGCCTCTACACCCTTTGGTTTAAGTAAGTCAACTTGGTCAGTACCTGCTAGGTCAAACCGCCCTGGGATATTAGCGACACTACCAATAGGTCCACCGATACCGAAGCCAGCTGCGAACGAGTTAATCAAACGATGAGCACCTTCCTCACTGTTCATATCTACGTCTTCATTAAGCCCGATTAGGATACCCTCTTGTGAGGCTTCAACTAAACCCTCAGCAGTACCACCTGCTAGTAGGCCAGTACCTGCGCGACTACCAATGGCTCTAGCCTTAGCGCCCTTACCTGCGATATCTTTAATAGCAGTCTTGGATGTACCAAATACGCGCTTAGCTAATGCAAACTCGGGCATCATCTCTAGCAGTGCATAAGGTACAGCACCTAAGAATGCATCTGTTCTACTACCCGTCTCACCATAGATATCACCTACACCAATACCATACATGTTTGTCATGTTAGCAATAGTTGCACCACCTGCTGTTGCTTGTCGCTTGCCTTGCGATAATGTGTTTGCTACTGTTTTGTCTAACGTTTTCCTAAATGCAACCGGACTCTTGGCGGCTGCAGCCATAGTGAAACTTGTTGCCTCGCGTAGTAATTTATGTTCAGCAGCTGTAATAGTCTGCCCTGCTGCACGCTTCTTCGCAGCCACAATGAGTGCCTTCTTAACTGTTTCCTTACCAAACATACCGAGTAGCGCACCACCTGCTGTACTGACAGGGTTTCCTCCGCCGGTTACACCACCTATACCTGCACCAATCAATGTGGTGATAGCAGTTTCAACTAGCATTGGTGCTAGCTGAGCTCCGTTAGATACAAACCAATCCACTGCCTGACTACCCGATTCTATGTCAGTTGCAAGGCGCTGATATGGTTCGTTATAGGATAATTCTCTAAGGTTGTTATCAACAATACCCTGCCCTGTATCAACAGCACCTAGCGCCTGCATTAAGTAACCGCTGAGTAGCTGTAAGTTGTCAACACCTACATCCCAGTTCTTACTTACTAGCCTGCCGAGGCTTGGGTCTTGTATATTATTAATGTATGACTCGTACTCACCCTGGTCTACAGGGCGCCAGTCTCCAGCTGGTGGGCTAACCGGGGGCTTAGTCAATTCGTTCACTGATGCAAGTGCAGCACGATGGTCTTCGGCAGGGAATAACAAACCGTTAACAAACATCTCTTTAGTTGAACGGTTGTATGCTACGTTTGAACTTGGGCGGTTCATAGCAGGCATGTCGAACTGGTTAGCTTTAGTACGTGCCGCCTCACCCATAACAGCTATGTCTGCTGACGTTGGCCCTAGGTTATCAACGCCCGTTATAGTTTTAGAAACGTCCGTAGGCATGTACGGGTTCGGGGTGGAGCTCAGCCCTGTATCCATTGCGCCAAACATTGGGCTCATGAATGCACTCAATCCTGCTTTAGCCATAACTAACTCCTATTTTGCTAGCGCATTCGCTAAGATACCTTGGATAATATTAGAATCCTGATTTACATTGAACGACTTAGTATAGACAGTCTTATCATCCTCACCATCAATACCTGGTTCGATTACCCCCCTAGGGAATATACCTGTTATGGTACTACCACTGCGCGACCACAAGTTGCCATTGCCATCTGCTGTAGGGTCAGTTGGAAGTGAGTTTTTAAATATTTCTAATGACTTATCAAGGTCACCTTGGTTATTAGCCGTCGCTATATCTTTCATCATCTGGCTCATAATCTCAGCGTTCTTAGATTGGATACCATACTTAGCATCTATGCGTTTCTCGAACTCATACTCTTGGAACTTCGCTAATCGTGCAGCCTGTGATGCTCTGTACGCACTATTGAAGACTGTCTTAGCATAGTCTGTTAGCTCTGCAGTTGTAGATGATTGTGCTAGGTTACCATTAAAGTAAATATCCCAAGTGCCGTCATCCATTGGTTGTATTTGAATCTGGCTCCCCGTCATCTGTGATAGCACACCCGCTAACTTACCGCCATTGTTTCTATTGGACAGGTCTTGTAGCCCCTCAAATCCTATAGACACAAGGGATTCTAGGTTCTTAGCATTAGCCTGCGTTGTTAACTCATCAAACTTATCCATCTGGCCTGACTGTCGGTAGATATTAGCAAGGCGAGAAAGCTTATCTCTCTCAGTCATTAACGTTTGAGCTTCATACCCAGGGCCTATCTCTGTAGTATCTTGTATAGGCATTGCGGGTGGAGTTGCAGTCGGAGACCAGGGTTGCTCAGTGGGAGTACCGTCTACTGTTGTAGTGGGAGTACCGTCTACTGTTATAGTGGGAGTACCGCCCGTTGATGTTCCGTCCGTTGATGTTCCGTCCGCTACTGTCCGCACTCTACCTTTGTTGTCCTTAATAATGTTTCCACTATCCGTAGCAGCCACTGGAGTAAACGGCTGGACTACTGTCTCTGGGACAGGCTGCACGGAGCCCTCATTAGATACCCCAGCAAAATCAAAGTCGCCGCTTATCTCAGCAAAATCAAAGTCGCCGCTAGTAATACCGGGAGCTACTGCTGACTCACCCTGACTATTTTTAAATAGCGTGTAGAACTCATACGGAGCTTTCTGCGCCTGTAGGTAGAGCCCCGGAAAATGGCTAAAATATTGTTTAGCTTCTGCTGAGGTATACCAAGATGCTGCAGTATTAATCAGTTTATTATTACGAGCACTATTAGTTTTATCCTCCTTGGATTGATACTCAAATAGTCCTGGCTCAGCTATACGGCGCGAACTAAGGCGCTTACCTATATCGGATAATCCTTTGTTAAGGGTTGTTTTAGTTAATCCTATACGGCCAAGGTCGCCCGTGCCTTCCCCAGGTTCTATCGCAGGTAAGGAGCTTAACTCTCCTAAATTTACACCCATAAAATCTAAGTCACCCTTAGCTAGGCGCCTAAACTCTGCTAGTTTCTCAGCCTCTGCAATCTTTATAGGGTTGTTAGCTGCGAGTGTAGCTCTAGGCGTAGTAGCCAAATTATCAGGTCTTAGTTCCCTATTAAACTGTCGGTCAATATCAAGTAACTCCGGGTCTCTCTCATACTCATATGAGTCACCAACTGGCATAATGCCGGACATAGAATCAACTGGTTGATATGATAAATCCTGTGATTGTTGCTGGCGCATTTGACGTGATTGTTCTATACGCTGTAGCTTATCTGTCTCAAGCTGACGTAAATAGCGTAGGTAATTAGCACTCTCATCCTCAGCTTGCCATTTCCTCTTGTTCTCAAAGTCAGAGATATTGCGGGCTCTCCCGTCAGCTACACCCTGTTGAAATCCTAGTGATAATCCCATTTGTATCTCCTATGAATTTAACTTATGCCTTGACCGGTTAGGCCTGCCCATACATTGCCATATGCTTTGCGTTCTTCTTCTTTACGCTTCGCATCAGCGTCCCATATGCTCTGCATACTTGTCCTATAACCGGTGGTTCCGGTAGAGGTTGGGAACATTGAGTTCGCTTGAGCAAATAACTTACCTCTAGTATCGTATGCACCTAAGGCTGCTTGCTCGCCTGCTGTTGATGCAGCCTTCTCGGTCTCTAACCCGCCTCTACGGTATACGTTTGGCATACCAGCTTGGTTGTAGCCTTTAGCGCTTGCAATACGTACTGCATCTCGTGTTTGTCGTGAACCTCTGTTCTTAGCCTGTGCGTATTTCTGCTGTCTTAACCACTCGATGCTGATGTTGTTAGCATCACGTAGGGCTAGCTTAGCGGCGGCTAACTTTAATTCATCAACCTCTGCGCCCTGTGCCTCTAAGCGGTCAACCACAGCCTGAGCGGCGTTAATCTGCGCTTGCTGTTCGGCTGGTAATTCGTTTGATATTAATGCGTTTGACAGTAAGTTTCCACCCATCTGCAATGACGCTTTAGCTAAGTTCTCAGGGCTGTACGCTGTCTTTAAACCAGCTTGGAAACGCTCCCCGAATGTGCCCTTTGGCGCTTTAGGTGGTGGCGCTTTAGGTGGTGGCGCTTTAGGTGGTGGCGCAGTAGCGTCTAATGCATCACCAGTAGCTGACTGTGTCGTACCGCCACCTACAAAAGTTTGGTCCGCTAGCAACGCATCATTATAGTCTAACGAGCTCAGCCCAACTTGTGCCTCTTGTGCTGCAGACAGCGTACCGTAAGTACCGTCCGCCATAGTTGGACCTATTATAGGGGCAACAGATGCAGTAGGTGCGGCAGATGTTGGTGCAAGCAGAGGGTCACTAACAGGAGCATCAAAGCCTGGGCCTGTCATACCGCCTGTTGGAGTAGCAGTAGAGCCAAACGGTGAGCCCATACCTGAGCTATATCCTGCAATACCACCACCGATACCACCCATGAGTGCACCACGCTTCCAGTCCTGTCC
>Ga0257127_1002461_pt1 | contig 11399 bp, 8 predicted proteins | sample SI060_135mmetaG_FD_190152 | JGI IMG/M metagenome (GOLD analysis project Ga0257127, IMG submission 190152) | Marine microbial communities from Saanich Inlet, British Columbia, Canada - SI060_135m | ecosystem: Environmental > Aquatic > Marine > Inlet | place: Canada: British Columbia | collected...
GTAGGTCGCAGGTTCGAGCCCTGTATGAGATTTTTCTCATTAGCTCAGTTGGTAGAGCAACGTATAAAATTCAACGCAGATATACACGCATATATATAAGTATATATATAAGTATATATATATATATCCATACAAGCCTCCTTAGCTCAGCCGGTAGAGCATCAGACTTTTAATCTGAGGGCCGCGGGTTCAAGTCCCGCAGGAGGTTAGTTGTCCTGAATAAGACATTAAACTGTTCAATTTTGCGTATATATATATATACATTATCGGTTCTATAGTGTAGCGGTTAGCACATCGGACTTATCTCTGTAGAACCTAAGTCTCATTTTCTTTCATTTTTTTTAAATGAGTTAAATATAAATACTTTTTATATTTAGCGTATTCTTGTTCATAATTTGGAGCATTAGCATTTAAGTCTTGAATGCCTTCAAAATTGCCTGTGTTATTATTTAATTGGTTTATTACTTCTTTTGTTTTTTCATTACATATTTTTTCTCCTTCGTGTTTTCTTTCCTTTAAAGTATTAAACGCGACTATAATTGTATCATCTCCAGGTTGAGAATCTAATAGTTTAATATTTCTCAACAAATTTTTATACGATATTTCACAATATGTATCTGAACTAGTGTAGTTTATAACCTTGAATAAATCATTTATTTTATTTATTTGTGGTTGTGCAGTAGCAAGTCTTTGTATACTTCTTCCTCGTGTAATAATTTTTATATCTTCTGATTCTCCATTTGTTATTTCTGTATCGTCTTTAAGTATGTATACATCTCGTAAACTCAAATCGTTGATAGTGATATGAGTTATATTATGTAGTGTGTCAATTTTTTTGTATAATTTTTCTATGCGTCGTGTAAAAAATGGTATTTTATGAACCTTTTCATATTCATAATAATTTATTATATCTTCAAGACTTCTGTACTTTTCAGTAAAATTTTCTCGTATTGTATAAGAATAGTTTTGGTTTTGGTTTTTATCGATTGTGAATGAATTTGATATGTTTGAAAACTTATCCAGTATTTTGGACCCTTTAATTTCACCGTAATAAATAAATTTTTCTATAAGGTCATCACCTTCAATAAGGTGATCACCTTCAATGTTATTAATCATATGAGCTCCATGTAGTGATTTATCATAATTAATATATTTTTCTAAATTATTATTGTTCACTTTCATAGATTCTTGTTGGGTTATTGGTTTTAAAGATAAAATGAAATGTTTTTTAAAGGTATCTATAATCATAAAATTATAAATTCGCCCTTCATTGGAAAGTGGGTTTGTAACCGTATAGTTGGAATTATTATAATCTTGTTCCGGAACTGGTGGTGGTAGTGGTTTCGGAACTGGTGGTAGTTGTTTCGGACCTGGTAATGGTGGTAATGGTTGATTTGCAATCTGTTGTTCATCCGGTGTTAATTGTTTAGTTATTACACCAACTTTTTTAGTTATTACACCAACTTGTTTAGTTCTTATTTGTTTTTGAATAACTTCTTTATTAGATCCAAACAACTTTGATTGGAAATTTTGTGCTCCATGTTGGGTACTTCCAAAAAGGTTCGCTTGTAATCCTTGCGCACCTTTTTGTGTTCCTTTAAAGTCGTCAACATTAAATTTCCCTTCCATGTATTTAAGTGCTTCTCTAGCTGCTTTAGATTTTTTAGTTCGAAATATTCCAGGGATTCCACCTTTCTGTACTTTTTTCTTTTTTGAATATTTCCTTTTTTTTGATTTTCTTTTTTTAGTTCTTTTTTTCCTAGAACCACCAACACCAACACTAACCTTTTGATTTATATTTGCTACCATTGATTTTGGTCCACTTAATGAGCCATCATCTAAAATATCATGTAACGCTTCCTTATCCAAAAAATAAGTTAATATAAATGATTCATATTCTGTTAATGGGGTTTCATTTTCTGTGTCCATGGTATTCATATCTATATCCATAAATTGTAATAATTTTTTACTTATACTTCCAGGCATCAAATTATAATTATCGTCTAAGGGCACAAGAAATTTTATACTTTCAATAAACGTTTGCGTTTTATTATTTAATGTTCCGCCTTTTTTTAATTGTTTTTTCCTTGTCATTTATATATTTACTAAATATATTTGTTTTTTCTAGTTCTATTTCATAATTCATCATCAAAACCACACAGAAATTCTCCATTAAAAATATAACTACATATTTTTATTGAATACTATCCCAGTGATTTATTTCTTAGCATTAATTACAATTATTAGCCAAAGACATAATAGTATTATGTTCATATCATCATTTAATACACTATAGAAGGAAAAATAAAAAAAAAATTGAAACTCAAATAAAAACTATTATTAGTATTATCATTATCCATGTCATTAGCATTCTTGACCTATCATTATGGAGTATATCATCGGCGACTTGCGAAAAGATAATGCTTTACAGGCATCGTCTGAACAAATCGACAATTGGAAACACTTTAAAACCCTTTTAAATATAAACAATGATAAGTTATCATTTACTGAATGGATTGATCTACTTGACAATGGTCTCGGTGGTCTATTCTTTGGAAAATTAAAAAATAAACTACCCGACCAAGAAACACGTGCGAAAATTGTGGTCGATTTACTATTGAAAAATAACCTTTATGGATTATGTTTATTCGATGGTCACGGACGTATGATTTATTGTATCATTAAAGAATTACTTTCTCGAAATATAAATCCAGACAATTATTACTTTTATATTTTTGATATACACCTTGAGACACATATATGGCATAATGAATTCTTTCCAATGAAAAATTGCTGTAATATAAATGATAATATATTCAATGAATACACTGTATCCATATCCAATGAATACACTAATAGTGGAAAAATATACCACCATTTAGCAATGGATTGTGTATATTATTTGAATTTTTGTGGTCTTGGGAATAATCATAATCATATCAAAACATTTATTAGCAATAGTTACACTCCAGTTATACTTAGTTGCTCACGTAGATGTCCAAACGCTCGTAAAAATGAAACCAATAGACTTATTCACAATTTAAGAAGAATACCACATCGGAAACTGGAAAAAAAGTGTCAATTGAAATTATTTGAAACATACGTGATTGAAAATCGCGACGAGCCACTTGACGAAAACCGTGGCGAACCACTTGACGAAAACCGTGGCGAGCCACTTGACGAAAACCGTGGCGAGCCACTTGACGAAAACCGTGGCGAGCCACTTGACGAAAACCGTGGCGAGCCACTTGACGAAAACCGTGGCGAGCCACTTGTTTATGAAATTGATAAAATCATCGGTAACAAACCACGGTATTGGTTAATAAAATGGAAAGGTTATTCGGTGAAAGAAGCAACCTACGAATCAAAGAAAAGTTTAAGACAACAACTTGGGAATAAACTATATGATGAACTAGTAGCACAATGGAAGTGTTAATCCTTATTTTTTTTTTATAAATTAATAATAAATGGTACGAATGAATAATTTGGCAATGGCAATGGCTCTGGCAATGGCTCTGGCAATGGCAATGGCTCTGGCAATGGCGCTATATTCTAATTATGAAAGTTTTATTATTAATAAAAAAAAAACAATCCATATTAATATCATTAAAACCGCAAAAACACCAAAACAACACGCCCGAGGTCTTATGTACGTTAAAGAAAAATTACCAGTAAATTCCGGAATGCTCTTCATTTATTCACGGAAGACTAACTCGTCATTTTGGATGAAAAATACCTATATTGATTTGGATATAGTGTTTATGGATGAAAATAAAAAGGTAGTTGGAAGTATTGAAAATATGAAAGCACACGATTTAACGTCGCGTTCTATTAATAAACCCTATAATTATGCCATCGAAATGAATGCTGGGTCTATTAAAAACTTGAATATTAAAGTAAATGACATAGTAAATATAAAGTAAATCATTATTTAAAACTTATATTCTCTTATAACAGCGTTACTTTCTGGAGCTAATTCTTCGGCTTGATCCGGTCGATGTTCTAGGGGAGCACATTCTTCGTCATTATACGGCTGATATTCTAGGGGAGCACATTCTGCGGATCTAAACATTTCATTTCTCATATTATCATTATCATCCTCGCTATTTATTAATATACTATCATCGACAATTTCACATTGTGGATTTCTTAATTTATAGATATATGAATCATGTGTTGCGGACATTAATAATTCTTCCATTCTTTGTGATAAATCTAGTATTTCACCCATAAAATTAGGTTTGAGTTCAGGTATATCTTTTACTATATCATTCATTTTAATTTTATAGTAATTTTTCCCTGACTCAAATAATTTATTTTTCGTTTTTTTTTCTTCGTGTATTTCCGTTTCCCATGTAGAGGTGTTCTCTAAAAACATATTATATTTCAATTTCTTTTTTTTACAACAAAATATACGTTTTAAAAATGATGGATAAATATAATCAACATTTCGTATTTTATTTCTAAATTTGTTTATTAATTCTATTTCACCATTTGTTCTTTCTAATTCTAAAAATAATTCTTTATATTTATTTTTATAATAAATCGTTTCTTTGAAACTAAAAATAGTATCAAAATTTTCTCTAATGGAAATATAATTATCAAATATTTCAGATTCATAATTATTTAAAATTTTCATCATCTCGTCATTATTGTTATTCCCTTTTAAATTCGCGTTTTCCAGTTGATTGAATGTCTTCCGAAATTTATTAATTATAAACACGTGGTCTTCAAGGGCCTTTTTAATATTTTCTCGTTTTTCATCATATTTTAAGAACCGGAATATTGCCATTATTAACGCAATCATTGTACTAAAAATAATAATTATAGTGTTATAAAAATTAGAATTCAAATCATAATAAGACCTTATAGTTTCAATAAATGTAATTCCAGTAGATAATAAAATAATAGCAATCTGTATTATATTTGTTTTAAGGTTTATGTCGTCATATTTAAAAGATAGTAATGCTTTATTTTTTGAACATTGTTTTCTATGAAAATTAATATCATCGATATATTTTTTATTAATTACACTTATATTCATTTATGATTCATATATGAAGTAAACTTTAATATATTAAAGTTTACTTCATATATATTAAAATTTACTTCATATATATTAAAATTTACTTCATATATATTAAAATTCTACTGTATTCATCGTAATATTAACTAGTAATATAATAGACTATGTTCTGTAGAGGTAATGTAGAAAAAAAAAAAAGGAACAACCGTAAACTATGTGTTCGTCATAGGAGATTTTCGTGTGATCTCAGTAATTCTATTAGTACGGATGAAATGAAATTGTGTTATTTAAAATATATACTTGACAATGATTATGACTTTACCAACGACCAGATACGAGATTTTGATAGTTTATTAACGTATAAGCATTTTTATGTCAAAGAAGAGGAAAATGAAAATATAGGAAAACAATATATACATAATAACGAAAATATGGATAAATTGCTTCCAACATATTTAATATTCCATAACAAACAAGAAAGTATTAAAAAACATAATAAAATAAGAAAATTAATAAATAAAAACGATTTGCTTTCCAGAAATTCAATACGGATATTTCGCGATTCTGAAAATTTTAAAACATTTTTGTATAATGATGTATATCAAAACGAATTTCAAAAGAAAAATATCAATGTCACTATTTATGGTGATAATATGGTCAATAAATCAATATATAAAAAACTCAATGTTAAATATGATTTTTACTATGTTTTATTAGATGACTACGAAACCACCCAAGCAAAAATTGATTTTTTAAAAAATAAACAAATACTTGAATTGCTCGGTGCGGAAAAAATTGTCATTGACCGTGAATATTTAGCAAATAAAGTTATTTCACATATGATTGGGCAAGGTAGCGATACTATTGAACATAACAACACAAATGAAAATTCACAAACCAATAAGGACTTGTATAAATACAAACTTACTAAGGGGTTCTATTCATCGGTTGAAGATTTTCTTAGAAAGGTAGACCAAGACAAATACATTCTTTTATCGCGGCAAGAAATAATGAGTGACTTTGAACTGAAATCACTATTAGGCGCTCGAATTGAAAAAGGACTCAACGAATTCAATAAAATAATAAGAATATCTAAAGTATCAAAGAAAGAAATGAAACTCAATATGGTTTTTAATCCAACAATCGGAATAAGTCTAGGGTGTTCCAAGAAAAAAAAACAAGAAAATTTCTTGAAAATTTATTCGAAGTTTTATGGAATAGAACAACTCTATTGTTTAGACGAAATACCTTTAACATATGAAGGATTTAAGATTTTGAATAATCTAACAGAAGAAGAAAAGGTTAAATATATTAATAACTTCTATATTCGGTACCTCAAAAAAAATAATTGTTTATCAAAACATCTACAACGCATTGAAACTAATTCTAATAATGAAAACAATAATCAAAATAGAATAGACTACTACAATAATTTAGTATCAAACATTAATTCCTTTATGAAAATCGAACAATTAATTGAAAGTCTCCAGGACCCTGATGAAGTGAAATTAAATCAAGACGGCTTTGATACCATGCGTATAGGAACAATCGATAATTACGAAAATTACAATGCTTATAAAAAGAAATTCCTGAAAAGATTCTTGGAATATAATGAAATTGACTATGGTAAATTCTGTAGTTTTATAGAAACTACATATAATGTTGATATTAAATCGTTTGTGTCGGTTTCATTAAAGTCATATATACACATTAAAGATATATTAAAGGAATTCTTTAGTTGTCCAGATTATTCTCCTTGTGACGAAAAGGGTCATTATTATGTATTTCATAATAAATTATCATTGAGTAATGAAGACAAAAAAAAACGTTTTGAAATATTCTTAGATAGGTATATAAAGCATACGTATAATAAAATACTCGAAGAAGAAAACAAGGACTTCCTTAATTCGTATCTAAATGTAGAAATTCTTTACCAAATGGATTATTTTATGTTTTCTAAACTATGTGAACACATAACATCAAATGGGGACTTAGAAGACCGCCTTTCCGATTCTATTTCTCCACTGGCTTTATTAATAAGACAATCGACACCTATTACAGACTTCAGACACATTGATGTTGAATATAATAATAAATTATTATGTATGAGTGAAAGTGCTATGTAATTATCTTTTTTTTATTGTATAGAATGACTAATTCTTTAACAGAAAGAAGAGAACCGAAAGAATTGTTGGAACAATTGTTCAGTGTTTTAAAAAATAATTGTAAAAAAATGCTTTCAGGCACAAGTGGAACACGTTGTATAGATTCTATGTTGGATATATTATTTAAACTACACACTAAAGACCAATTACCAGATGCTTTACCTTTACTAGAAGAATATCTCAAAACAGATAAATATAAAAACTTTAATCAATTACATCCCCACTTATTAAGAACAGTTGTTTTTAAATTAGAAGAATATGTAGAAAAATACAATAAGAAATTCCTAATTAATTTATTTATGAATATGGAAGAACAAGCTATTACCGGTATATATTTCTTACAAGAAAATGGTAAATTTGCTGACAATAAATTAATGGAAGAGTTTCAAAAATATCCAGTATTTCCAATTGTTTTTAATGAATTGTCGAATACTGCTATTATCATGATGTTAAACAGTAAAAAAAATAATAATAATATTAATAATAATACTAAAACACCTGGTTTCAGCTCACACCGTAAAAAATATACAGCAAGAAGACGCGGCGCTAATACACGCGGCGCTAATACACGCCGCACTAATACACGCGGCGCTAATACACGCGGCGCTAATACACGCCGCACTAATACACGCGGCGCTAATACACGCGGCGCTAATACACGCGGCGCTACTAAAGCAAGTAAAACAAAACGAAACCCTACTACCACCATACAAAAAAAAATAAGATTTAATTAAATTAACTTTTTATTATTATAATAAATATATTTATTACCATTCACCCATATATTTAGCACCGCAATTTTCTACAAATTCGCAAAATCGCGTTCTGAAAAACCATCCGTCGTTCTTTGGCATCCAGTAACCATCGTGGAAATATTTTTCTCCCTTTGACTTACACGACTTGTTTGGAACTAGTAGATAACCCTTACCATAATCATAAAACCTCATTTTCTTGAAATTGATACTTGGTTCTGATGCCGAAGCCGAAGCTTCTTGCTTAATGAGCTTTGCGCCATTTGCTACCAAGTCATCTAGTTGGTCTGTCTTGAATACCCATCCCTTGAGTTTCTTATTCCAGAAACCCTTTCCAAGATATGGTTCGCCATAAAGAATATGGGAACCGGGACAAGTCATCAATAGACCATTCTTGTAGTATTCGATTGCGAAACCATCAAATGTATATGTTTCTTCATCTACTGTGTCTTCATCTTCAACTGTGATTACCATTTGAGCACCTTGACTGATTAGTGTATCAAGTTGATCTGTTTTAAATACCCATCCCTTGAGTTTCTTATTCCAGAAACCTTCACCGAGATATGGTTCACCATATAGACTATTAGATTTAGGAGTAGTCATCAATAGACCATTCTTATAATATTCAATAGTACATCCTTCATAAGTAGCTTCTTCTTCTTCTTCGGCTTCGGAAGTGTCTGCGTCTCGATATACCGTGACACCTAGTTCAATGAGTTCATCTGCTTGACTACTACTGAAAATCCATCCTTCATGTTGTTGGCTCCAATATCCATCAAAGAAATCGGATTGTCCGTAATGAACACTATCCTTAGGAGGTTCAAGAAGATACGAATCGGCGTCTTCATCATGAAGATACAAGGTCATTGAAGGATAATCGTGATTATTATCATCCTCCTCGCAAATTGTTGAAACACTAGCACCATAACTCATTGCGAGTTTGTATTGCGTTGGTGTCAAGATCCATCCCAAATAATCTTCCGACCATTTAGCTCCAAGAAATCCGTGTTGTCCATAGTATTCATTATTAACACTCGGTTCAAGAATGAAAGTATTATCGACTTCATCGTGAGAGTAAATTGTCATAGACGTACAAGTAGTTTCAGTATATTCAATTTCTTCGGTAATGTAATTTTCTTCAGTATAAGTATATCCTCCATACACCTTTCCACGAGGGAAATGTTTATAATATTGAAAAGTAATATCTCCAGTATCCGAAGATTTAAGTAGATTCATTAAATTCTTTGCGTCTTCCTTATGGTGGAATATATCGGACTGGAAAACGAATTCGTCTCCGATGAAAGCAGTTACTGAATACATGTTGTTTGTAGAAGCCATATTGATTTGTGATTGTGAGTATATTCTTTTATAGCTTGTTATTTTTAAATTCAATTTTTTATTTTATTTTTATTTTATTCAAATAAATCTCTATGAAGATTGACACACGTTTCTTTAACTTCTTTGGTATCATTATATTTTATGAGATCTATAGTGTTCAAGTCTTCATTAGTGAATGGGTTCGTTGAATTAAATTCCAACCATCTATAAATAGTATATTTTTCGGTAAATATTTTTTCATTATGTGGCATTTGTACAAAGGAAATTATAGGCAATGAACTTATCATATCAATATGGTCAGGATTATATTTCAATTCCGTTCTTTCGTAATTCAAATTATTAATTGCTTCGTGTATATCGCTATCTTGATTGATTAATGATTTATCAATGTAACCACCTCGTATATATTTAATAAATAGTTCCTTATTACTATCTATGATATTGACTACTTTATTTTCTAGTAGATTGATATCTATATCACTATTATAATCGTAACTATATTTTTCTATGAAATCTATGAATGTTAAAAAATTAATATCGGAAATGTATATTTGTTCTTCTTGAATATGATTAAACAAATCTATTATTTTATCCTTTTCAATGAAAGATTCGGATTTTAAATAGGTGTTCATCATAAAATATATGATTCTTCCTAGCATGGCGTCATTCGTTGGCACGGCGTCATTCGTTGATATTAAACATAAAATATCTACGACTTTATAATCGTAAATTAGGTCATATTCTTGGTATTCATTTTCTAATAATTCACATATAATTTTTGTCCATTTATTATTCGCTTCATTGAAACTTTTAATCATATTTTCTTGATTATAGTTGAAATATCGTTTGGCTGTCAAGGCAAAATATTCGATTGTAGATAAATATTTATCTCTAATAGTATCATTTCGTAATACAGTTGTATCTTCACCTATTTGAATTAAGTAATTTATGTCTTGTGATGTTAGTATTACTAATTCCTTTTTAAAATACATATGACATAGATATTCAAAATAATAGTTATTACTTTTTATCATATCTAAAATGAAATATTCGAAATCATATTCGTATAATAAACTTTGAATACTATTTAATTGGTCTATTCGTCTTTTCAATACCGTTTTCTTATATCGCAAATAACTTATTTTATTCCATCGACTTTCTTCAGTAATAGTGTGTCTTATACGCATTGAATATAATTCATTTGTTATAAATAATTCAGTTTGTCGTATGTCCTTTTCTAAAATGAAATTGAAATAGTTATAGTCCATCAGTTTTTTGGCTAATTCCATTAATTCAGTATCATCTTTACGAGTCTTGTATAATTTTATGATAAATAAAGTGTATAACATAGTTTTATTTATCATATTTTCATTTTCAATATTAAGTGACATATCATAAATATCTTGATTCGATGATTTGGGTTTGTTTGTTAGACTATAGCCGTATTCGTATATTAGATAACTATATGTATTATAGATATCATCATCGTTGGAAACTATATTTACCAGTGTATCCAAATTTTCTAAACCGAAGTTCTGTGTGTCGATGAATAATATATTGATAAAATTTTTATAAGAATTAAGTGTATATATTCTTCGGCTGTTTACTTTTAATTTTAATATATATTCAAAAAATATTAATCTATCTTTAATTTTTCTATGCCTCCGAAGGAAGTAAATATATAAATTATCAATATATGATACCATTGTATTCGTGTCAAAAAATGAATTCATATTCCGTAGCAATTTCGATGTTCCTGTGGTAATTATTTCATTGATTAATTCATGTTTCCCTTCATTATCATTGAAATACATATTAAAGTTTTTTAATAGTGATGGCAATATAGTGTTTATTTGACATAATTGCTGATTAATACTTTCATAATCCATATTAAATTAAATAAGCATAATTCTGTGTTTTTAAATATGATTTAGAAACAAATAAAATTAGTAAATATACATAATGAGTTTGCTCGAACAATACTTCGAAAATAAAATCTTTTTAAATATGAAAACTAAATTAAAATCAGGGCAATATAGCGACTACTATTGTAACTTCCGAAACCTTTTAGTATGTCCCAAACTCATGGATGATACTGCCAATTTAATTATCGAAACT
>Ga0257127_1002462_pt1 | contig 11395 bp, 10 predicted proteins | sample SI060_135mmetaG_FD_190152 | JGI IMG/M metagenome (GOLD analysis project Ga0257127, IMG submission 190152) | Marine microbial communities from Saanich Inlet, British Columbia, Canada - SI060_135m | ecosystem: Environmental > Aquatic > Marine > Inlet | place: Canada: British Columbia | collected...
CCAGAAAACAGGCAGACGAAGTGCTGCTTGAAGCGATGATGGGTTTAGGGATGCGGAAGACAAAAGCATTACTCATCTATTTCGTACTAAGATTATTCGGGGGTCCAAATTATGAAAAACGATAGAATTATATTGCCTAAGTGGTTTACTACAGCGTTAGTTCTCGCACTACTCGCGGGCTTGTTATCTGGCTGCTCGGCGGGTGCGGTCGTGACCAAGAGCGTATCTTACGCCGTGTCTAAATATTGTGAAGTCCCCGAAGCAGGACGGAACGCCGTTCGAAAGGCTGTCGGCAGGGCTGTGTCTCCAAATTCCATTACGATAACATGCAACGATGGCTAGATTCCATGTACCCTTTTTCGAAGGGCTAGTATTAAAGAAAGAGCCTCTACTCCTTAAGGATACAGAGTCCCTTAGTTGCGAAAACGTTAGACTAGATCGCGGGCATCTGAGGGGGTGGAATATACCGTTGGTGACTACTGATATTGTAGGGGACGCAACATCGACTTTAGATACTCCTACACTGTATAGGTGGGACAGAACTGAGAGCGCAACATTAGGGCCGCTAGGGAATACGGCTCAGTATCTTTTCTGGGACAAGGTAGTCAATGTAGTACCTACACCGGTTATAGAGGATGAGCACGATCGCGTGTATTATACGGGGGATGGAGAACCTAGATATACATATAAGACAACTGGGTCGACAACGCATTGGGACTTAGGCGTACCCGCACCGGGTAATGCACCTTCAGGGGCGCGGTTAGGGCAGGGGTCCGCAACTGCGGCCGACGCCTTTATCAGGCATTATGCATACTCGTTCGCATACATGGATAACGGGGTAGAGTATGAAGGACCACTTAGCCCGGTTAGCGCGACAGCGTATTCGACAGGGGATGAGGACTCCTTAGATATGGTATTCTCGCAGCATCCTACGGTCGTAGGAACGTACGATGATACTGCGAGTAAAGATTCTCAGTGGGTAATAAACCCTACTACGTACCGCAAAATATATAGACTAGGTACGGACAATGTTCAAACGTTAACCCAGCCTTCAACGGTTAGTGTAGATACAGCCCACGTATTAGGGTCGACTCAAGCTAACATTACGTTTAGTATTAACTTTTACTCAGACCTAGTTGCCATAGAGCATATTGTAACGCCAGGGGATTACTTAACATTCGTTTACAACGGGCAAATTTATACTACTAGTCCGTTAGGTACTACCACTATAGCAGGCCTGTTTAAAGCGTTAGAGTCTGCCACTGCCACTGTAGGGGGAGTGGCAATTACAATAGGTACGGGGGTGTTAAATCCGTCTTACGAAATATCGGAAGATGGCCTAACGCTCATGGTAGTAATAGGGGCGTACGGTAGTAATGCTATAAGTCTCGGCAAATGGTACGACGCTACTTCGTATTATCATCTCGCTGATCTTAACGTAGGAGCGTTGACATTTACGGACGACGTGCCTGTAGCTAACTTAACAGCGGCTACGGCGTACGTCTACCCTACGGGTGGGACGGCCCCTAGTAGTTGGGTTACTCGGGATGGCAACGTTATATCTAAACCAGTAAGCGCTCCGGTGTTAGTTAATTCAGTCATCCCCGCGGTGGCTACAGATACTGACGCTGAGGCTTCTCGTTATTACGTTTATACCTACGTAACCCCTTTAGGGGAAGAGGGGCCTCCAAGTCCGGTAAGTCCGGAGTTGATCGCATACGAATCGGAATCTGTAGGGGTTACGTTTAGTACAGACAATCTAGGGTCTTACAACTTAGCTACGGGGGCGCGTAGGCGTATATACCGTACGGCTACGGGTACTACATCTACAGACTTTCAATTCGTAGGTGAGCAGGATATAGCGAATCTGTATTTTGTGGATAATAAGGCCACCGCACAGTTAGGCGAGGTACTACCTTCGGTCACATGGGATCCGCCTCCTAGGACGGGCGATAAGATAGGAGGGGCGCTACAAGGTATTACCACCGCCGGTAATGGTTTTCTAGCGGGGTTCGTTGGTAGCACGCTATGTTTTAGTGAGCAATTCATCCCTTCGGCGTGGCCTATTAGTTTTCGTATGTCATTTGATTCTACTATAGTAGGGTTAGGAGTAGCGGGTAACTCTTTAGTTGTGCTAACAGACTCATATCCATTCTTAGTCAGCGGGAGTACGCCGCAGGAAATGACTGCGGTTAGAGTGGAGTCTGCCCAAGCGTGTGTATCAGCGCGTTCTATAGTCGATATGGGTGAACTAGTAGCTTATGCTAGCCCCGATGGACTAGTAGCGGTGAGCGAGGCGGGAGTAGACGTAATTACTAAAGAAGTTTTAACTAGGGATCAGTGGCAGGGATACGAGCCTTCAGATATGTTCGGGTTATACTACGAAGGGCATTACCTAGGGTTTAACCCAGATCAGGGGACGTCAATCGTAGTGAATCCCGATGGGGGAGTATCGGAATTAGCGGCGTACGGTAGTGCGGATATATTGGCAGGGTTTACGGATTACTATGAAGATAGCTTATTACTACTAGATCGTACGGGGGAGGTTAGCGTATTTTCAAGCGGAGCTACGTTAATGTCAGTTACATGGAAAAGTAAACCGTTTAAGGCAAATAAGCCGGTAGGAATCAGTGTTGTACAAGTCCATGTTGAGGAGGAGAGTATGACGTTAGATTTATTTGGGGACGATAATAAGGTAGGGGAAACCTTAACCTTTCCAGTTGGACTCACTGAACAACGTGTGCCAGGGGTACTAGCAGACGAGTGGCGTTTTGAGATTAGCGGTTCGGGAGTAGTTAAGTTCGTTACTATGGCGTCCGTCATGGACGAGTTACGTAATGAGTAAGTTACCCGCAGTACCTACAGATTTATCGGTAGGTCTACGTAATTATTTATACCTGATGGCCCGAGCTATAGACGGCGGTGTTGGCGGCGGGACTACGGCAGACGGGGCCGCACTACTAACAACTAACGATCTGAAGGACGGGGGTAATATATTCAAGGTGGCTCAGGCGGCTGCCTCTACCGCTAAGACTACTAGTACGATACCACCTAAGGCTATTAACCTCGTAGCTCATGCGGGTTACACCAGCGTGCTACTAGATTGGGACGCGACTAATTACCACTACTACAACTACGCCGAAATCTGGCGCGCCGAGGGTCTAGATGCAGCGCTTGCCGGTGCGCAGATAGTAGGCACGGCACCAGGTATAGTGTACACAGATCACGTTGGGTACGACAAGCCGTACACATACTGGGTGAGATTCACGAGTACCGGGGGTACTTATGGAGCGTTTAGCGACCCGGCTAATGCCCAAACAGTCGTATCGCCAGTGCAGATGATCGAGGATATGAACCTTACGTTTAGTAGCAGCTTTCTCAGCACTGCATTAAACGCTGAGATAGACAAGATAGCGCCTTTAACTTCGCTTCAGGATACTGCAGAGAGTATAGCGCTTACGTTAGGACAGGCAAATACGGGGTTAAGCGCGGTGGCATCTTTGGAAGCCGCGGTCTTAGCTGATCTTCTAGGGTGGCAGGATGGCTACGACCCTACTATAAATGACCCTCAGTCGATAGCCGAAGGTATTAAGCAAGCGATGATCAACGCTATAGGGGCGGTGGAGCAACTCGATACTGACGTCGATACAGTTTATACTGAGAAGTATGCTGCATTCTACGATGCTGGTGGGGTCAAGTCATCGGTGGAATCGGCTATTACGACCGTGGAGTCCTTGACACTAGGGATAGTCGGTAAGGAAGAGCTCGAACGTATAACGTGGGAAGGAGATGACGCCCATTGCTTACTAGCAGATGGGACTAAGAGTTACACTACTACTGAGGCTAATTGTACCGGAGTAGACACTTGGGTCGTAGAGGCTACGGGTATTAAAGCAGATTTAGAGGCCTCTATTACTAGTCTTACAGATCTTAAGACTGGTATAGACGGTAATGAGTCGTCTAAACGTACAACGTGGGAAGGTACGGAAGGCACTACGGGAATTAAGGCCGAGTTAGTAACGGCGCTATCAGCCCTTACTAGTCTTAAGACGGGTATAGATACTAATCAGAGTACTAAGCGTATAGAGTGGGAGGGGTCCAACCAGAACGGTGGAATCAAGGCGTCGTTAGAATCTTCTTTATCCGCACTTACTGATCTTAAAAATGGTATAGACACTAACGAAGAAAGTAAGAAGGTAGCGTGGGAGGGAACTACGACTGCGTTTTGCCTCATGAAGGACGGGTCCCATAATACCACTCTTACCGAAACTCAGTGCGGTAGCTCAGTAACCGCTGGCACCGCTGAGGAGTGGGTACCTATACAGTCGGGCGTTAAGGCCGAGTTAGTCGCCACTTCGCAAGACGCGGTTAATTTACAGACGGGCATGTTAGCTGAATACAGTTCTAAGTACTTAGCTTGGGAAGGAGATGGCACAGCGGGTAATCCAGGTATTAAAGCGGATATATCTACTGTTGAAAACTTCTTTGTAAACATGGACGCAGGACTAATGTCCGACGTTACTCAGTTCCAAGCGAACTGGGGCAATAATGTGGCAACGCAGGTGGCGGAGTTTAATACTTCGTTGTCCACTATCGGGGCTAACTACACGGTGAAGTTAGACGCTAACGGAGTAATAGCAGGGTTCGGGTTAGCTAATACTATCAATGATGTAGGGAACGTAACCACAGAGTTTAAAATCGACGCCGATAAGTTTTCTATCCGAGGTGTACAGGATGGGGCAGGCGTGGATATCACGCCCTTCGCAGTCGATGCCGCCGCTACATGGACTGACCCTCAGGGAATCGTTCATACAGGGCTCACATATATAGATAATGCAATGATCGACACGGCCAACATAGCCACGATCGTTGCGGGCCAAATCACAGCGGATGACGTGTTTCTTAACGGTGGACTAACAGCGACCACAGGTAACATAGGGACAGTAACTGCTGGCGTAGTTAAATCAAACAATGACATCGTTACACTAGATCTTAATAACGGCCTGTTCACAGTCAAAGATGATAACGGGCAGGTACGCGTTAAGATGGGGTTCTTAGGGTAGGATGACGTTAACGACGGGTATAGTTAAGATAGAGCTAGAGTGTGCGCGCTTACCCCCGCCTTCAAGTAATGACACGTTTGACTACTCGTTATACCAATACGACCCCGCTAACCCGACTGCAGGTTTTCTGTATATGGCCCTAGGTAGGGTGTTTTTAGTACAGCAGCAGAACCGGCTCCCTCCTAATTCGACCCAAGACTATGAGGATATAGTCGCCAACCCCTTCGTACTGCTACCTATGGGGCAAATCGACCCCTCCTCTACCACAGGCGTAAGCGGGTTCGTTAGGATAGATAACAATACTGCGCGGGCCGTACACCCCGATACAGGACTAATAACGACTGTGTGGGCGTCTAATACTTTCGCCACCGTCCAACTAGGGTATGTAGAGATCCCTCCCGGTTCAGGGGCGATGGTGGGACGATGGTACCAACAGTTCCACGTCATGCATATGCTTAACCCTTTCTCAGATTCCACGGGAGTGATAGACCCTGCCCATGATGACCCTTTTTCAAATTCTTATTGGTTGACGGAGACGGAGTTAACGACCGTCGGTGCTGTAGTAGGGAATGGTAACCCACAGCCCTGCTGGCAACAGGAGACTATTACTATAGAGTTCAGTGACCCTCAGTTTATTGAGGCATTAGGGTTTATCCAAAACCCCGCTACAAGTTTTAGCAACCGAGGGTGCGTTGTCAATGTGCGTATGACTAACAGCCTAGGTGAGATCGTGTACGAGGATTGGACCCCCTCTGCCGGTAACGCTAATATGACGTTGTCTAAAGTTACGCCCTTCCTTGAGTACCCTGAACTAGGACCTCCGCCGGTAGTCTTCTTCGACTATGCGGGTGGAGGCACTAATACAGCCGTAGTCGAAGGGGGCTCGGCAGGGATTCATCTACCTTTTCGGAGCGACCTATCGTGGTTTGTAGACCGTAAAGTATATTACACCGTGTCCGGCACGGCGAACGAAGGTAGAGGCGCGGATGACGGTACTTTCCCTCCAGAGGACGTCGATCATCTACTACAGGAAGGTGGGTATTTTATATTCCCCGCGGGTGCAACTTGGGGGTCTATCCACTGGAACGACGTAGTAGATGACACCGAGTATGAAGTACCTTATGAGAATATCATACTTAAGATCGTAGACGCGGATTCCAGTATTATAGACAGTGCAAGGGATACGTTTACATTCTGGATATGGGATAACGACCCAGTGCCACCTGTAGCGTACATGCCGGTGACAGCGTTTAATTTACCCGAGCCTACACAAGTACCTGTATTTATAGAGGTCAAGTTACTAACTACTCACAACCTAGATTCACGGATCCAATATACCGTGTCTGGTACGGCTACACCTAACGTCGACCACTCTTTAGATGTAGGAGGGTGGATCACCATACCGGCGGGGCGGGATTCGGCTAATATAAACTTGTGGGCAGTATATGACGACCCCGATTACGAAGTAGTAGGTGGGGCCCATGAAACGATCGTAGTTACTTTAGTACGCGGGCGTAACGCGGTACTATCAGCGACTGCACCGACGTGTACTATTACTATAGTAGATAATGACCCGGATCCAAGTGTTCCATGGGGTACCCCACCACCGCCTATTACAGTGCCCCCGTCTCAGTTGTCTAGCGGGGCGGGTTTAGTATTCTACGATAAGAATGGTAAGATTATTTGGGACAGTACTACGGTTACTTGGAATTTTGTTGACTACTTTCAGGTAGCGGGGGGCGCCACGCATACAGCCACTCCTTTAGGACTAGGTATATTGAAGAACTTTATAGTCATGCGGTGGATGATCAATGTTCCACCGGACGATCAGACTGCCATAACTGCAACTGTAGTTAGGGTAGGGAATAGCTATACCGTATCAGGCGGGAATGTAACTACAGCTGGGCTTATACTAGGAAAATGAGTACTTACGGGTTTGTAGCGCACAATGACTTCGGGGATGTTCTTATTTCCAGTGAGGTAGTTACCACGCATTATGGCGGGACGTGTACTCATGTAGGGTATGAGCAGGATACAAATAGGTTTACGTCTTTCCCAGGCTATTCTGGAGGTAATAATACGTTAGATGGGCGGGTCATTCATAAGTACGAGTACACTAACCCTTATCCTCAAATACTATTTATTAGACCGGCGAACTACGATCTAGGGTACGCTATAATATCGCAGTCGCAGGGGGCGAATAATGTATGGACTATTCTGGTGCTACAGTGGGGGTCGGTATCTTACCCGCCTACATTAATGGCATTTGTAGCTCCGTGGACTCTAACAGTGCCTCCCGATGAGAAGTGGGGGTTGCAAGTACTTAGCTCGACTGGGGTCGTTTATTTTGATAGTCGCCTCTATCCGTTATCCGTAGATGAGTCGGCCAGTATTAGCCCGCCCGCTATACCGTGCGGAAGTGGTACGGCGCCATCTCACACTTCGGGCATGCCCTGGAATTCCAGTGCTCTGGATTACAGCTTTAGTGCTGCGGGGCGATGGCATACTAATCCTATAGTCACTAATGTCGCACCTAGTAAACTAGCGTTCGCTGTACCTTCGTTAACCCAAGCGGTTTATAGCCGCCGTATGAGCGGACATAAGCTATCGAGATCTCAGTCGATGTATGACTCGGATCAACACCATTACTCTGAGGCGTTATGGTGGGTGATGTACCGTAATCTATATAAGATAGATGTGGCGAGTAAGCAGTTTGTATCAGGGTGGGGCACGCATGCAGCCGGTTACCATTTTAGTTCGGCCTGGGAAAGTGGCGGGTGGACTGGAGGTAGCGGAGGAAGTGTTGAGTATGGTAGCCAGCCGTACACATCGAAAACTATCAACCAAGGGTCGAGCGGATACATGCTTATCGACGCAACGAGGTACCTGTGAGGCACGGCTACCTTTATAAACCGCGCGAGGTGGTGTTCGTTAACGGAGGGGAGATATATAAAGCCCCCACTAGTGCAGAACTACACGCGGGTTACACCCGGGATCCTGAGGGCTCGCCAGTATTCCCAGGTATGAAAGCGGATGGTAAGGTTTATAGAGGGTCGCTAGAATTTAAAGCGGTGCACGGCCCCGAGGGGAGAGACCCAGTCGACATGACCGCTTATGAGCTTTGCCCTGAGGTCGACTTATGGTTAGCCGTAGGCGCGATAGAGGGGGACGAAGATAACTATGACTTATTCTTCGATGCGATTAGTACAGATTGCTTACAGAGCGTGGCTGAATTCTACGGTTTACCGTACCCTATATCGGCTAGTTTAGAGGACGACCTAAATAACCACCGCGATATGCTTAGCCTGTACACTACTAGTATGTCGCCCCTCGAAGATCCGAGAGAGATCGTAGTGGGGGCAGTTAAGTATGTAGATGCTAGCCCTGCGGTATTAAAACTCTACATTTATCCTAGAGATAAAGGTAATGGATTGTCTTACATGACGGGACATTGCTATCACAAAGGAGGTGTAGAGCGAGAATGGGGCGGGGTTTACTTTAAGCGGGCAGGCGGAGCGGAATTACCCGCCGTGCATATGAGAGGGCGCAATAATCTCAATAAGGCGGAATGGATAGAAGGTGAGCTTAGCGACGGGACTAAGGTAGTGCATAGGTTTACTGAGCTTGGTGAGGTTAGAGATCCTATAGTCCAGTGGTATAGCGTGGAAGGGGATCGGGTAAAGAAGTTCGAGTCGTCTAAGATGTGGAGGGAGGTAGTAGGCAACCTTAGTAACGGGACAACGCTAGATGGGTACAACAAATGCCCTGATGTTAACTTTTGGCTAGGGCGAAGTTACTTCGAGGATGGAGGAGTAGAAGAGTTATATTTCCATAGCGAGAACTCAGAGCTACTAGAAAAGGTCTCACTATATTATGACCTACCTGTACCCTATGATGAAGAGTTAAAATATATACTAGATAATGACCCGGAGAGTTTGCGTATGCGTCACTATGATATTAACGGTGAAGGGGAAGGAAATTTCGTACCTGTAGTAGTAAGTAGTATCGTGTTCGACGGTGATCAAGCCGTCGACTTTCGTATTTATGAATTTATAAGGATGTGATATGAACAGGCTATACCCTGTAGATATACGGGACCATTGGGACGACATAAGGCAGGATCTTATAGATTTACAGGAACGGTACGGGTACGACTGGAGGGTAGAGGACGTTTACCATGAGTGTAGGACTGGGGAAGCCTTTCTTTACCTAGGAGATAAGCCTGGGTTCCTGGTGTTTAAAGATCACCGCAATCAGTATACTGGAGCGAAGGAACTGTTTATGTGGATAGCATGTGCGCCAGGAATGGGGCATACTGATGACTACTACGAAGACTATAGCGCTATAGCGCGATCTATAGGTGCAGAGGTAATGACGTGGTCATCACCTAGGAAGGCGTTCCAACGGTTAGCTAAAAAGAGCCATTGGAAAGTTAAAACAACTTTATATGAGATGAGGGTTAAATAATGGGCGGAGGAGGAGGTAGCGGTCGAGAACAGATCGACCATCCAGAAGAGCGGATGTTGGCTGAGATAGCTAAAGAACAATGGGCGGACTATAAGACTAAATACAAGCCTGTAGAGCAAGCCTGGATGGATAAAGTATCCACGTTAGACTCGAATAACGAGCACTTTAGAGCTGCGGGACTAGCATCTGCTGAATTTACGCAGGCTAACCGTGGGGCGTTTGATGAACGTCGAGAGTTTATGGCGGGAGGTGCAGGTCAACGGGTAGGCGGGGATATAGCCGGCGCCACCGGTACGATGAATAATGCGACGCAGATTATGAACCGCTCCAGCTTAGGAGTTACTGACAGGTACGTTCGGGGTATGGAGAGTATCGTGGGTATCGGGCAAGGGACGGCAACGGAGGGGTTGCGCGGCCTTAGCGACGTGGCTGAGACGGCCGTTCAGGGGCGCATCGACAATGATAAAAACCGCTTTGAGCGTAAAGAGGGAGATAGAGAACTCCTTGGGGCTTTAGGCGGAGCTACTGGGCGCATGGCCCTTGGAGCATTCGGTAAAAGCAAAAAGGGAGATAACTAATGGGTGGAGATAGTCCAAAGAACTATGAGTCGTTTGATAGAGGAGCGGCTAAGCAACGTGCGGAGCTTACGCGAGAGCAGTGGGACGACTATAAGACCCGTTTCTCTCCGTGGGAAGAAAAGCTAATAGCATTCAATCAAGACGAGAATGTTAGTGGGCTAGCGCAAACTAGGGCTCGTGGAGGAGTTGGTATGGCATTTAATAGTGGTCGAGGGCAATATGCGAGGAACCAGTCTCGCTTAGGGCTGGGGACTACCTTAGATGCATCCGAGTCGCGGACGTTAGCGCTAGGTAAGGCTTCGGCCACGGCGCAAGCTGTTAATGATGCGCGCACGTATACGACCGATCGGAAAGAGAAAATTATGACTAGCGGTCTAGGGGCCGCGGCAGGACAAGTGAGGGTTTAGACATGGCGGGATTAATAGGTATAGGACGTAAGAAAAAAGCGTTTGCAGATGAAGCGAATGCTAAAAGCACTGCGCTAAAACATAAGATGGCTAAATCCAGGGCGGAGTTGGCGGCGCAGGACTACGCGAATGAACAGCAGACTAAAGGTACGGTAGTAGGGGCGGTAGGACCTGTAGCTGGGATGGCTGCTTATGATTACGCTAAAGAAGAAGGGTTGTTAGGAGCTGAGGCCGCAGTTGGTGAGGCCCCCGTGAACGGGCTAGATTATTCTAATATGACCACTGATAAAAGTGCGATTGAAGGAGCTATGCACCAAGCTGATTATGGGACCGGCGCGATACCCCAAGGCGTGGATCCTAGCGTAGCTACACAGGGACATAGTTATGCCCAGTCTAAGCAAGGATTAGAGGCGGCTATGCGCGCCCAGGATGGGGCGTCAGCCCATTATACGCCTCATGTCGTGACTCCGGCCAAAGATGCGGCGGTAGCCACGGCGGCTCCAGCGAAGGGTACCGCAGTTGGGGCTACCGCCTCCGCTCCAGCGTCCGGCGTAACTCCAACAGCTATTCCAGCCGGACAGGCGGCGGTAGGGCCTGCAGGTGCAGCGCCAGCAGCTTCAGGTGCAGCTACAGCTGGCGTAGGGCTGGTAGGAGCGGCGGGTGCTTTTGGCGGTAAAGCGTTAGCTTCGGAAGTCAGCGATGATCCGGTCGTTCAAGGAGTCGGTTCAGTAGGCGGTGGTGTAGCTGCGGGAGCGGCGGCCGGCGCTATGGTAGGCGGAGTAGGGGCTCCAATAGGAGCGGCTATCGGCGGTATTGCAGGTTTATTAGGAGCATTCTGATGGGTTATTCAGGCGGAGGTTTTTCACGGGGGTTTACGAGC
>Ga0257127_1002468_pt1 | contig 11370 bp, 12 predicted proteins | sample SI060_135mmetaG_FD_190152 | JGI IMG/M metagenome (GOLD analysis project Ga0257127, IMG submission 190152) | Marine microbial communities from Saanich Inlet, British Columbia, Canada - SI060_135m | ecosystem: Environmental > Aquatic > Marine > Inlet | place: Canada: British Columbia | collected...
TTTAATAAAATTTATCCATCTACTGGACAAGGTTCACACTGGTTTCAACTAAAGTTACCTTTAACAGAGTAGTGTACATGAGCTCTTGTTGGTTGTTTTTCTACTGGATTAGTGGATAATGGAGGGGATTTATGCAAAGGTCTCAAGTAATGAATAAACTACATTATAATTTCAACGCATTATTATTCATTTAAAAAAAAGGAGCTATTTTTTTGAGTAATCGTTGTCGAGTATTGATTTTTGGTTTGAGCTATCATGGCAGGGCTGTTTATAGGTGTCTTGACAGAAATACATATGATATTATTGGATTTTTGGATAATGATATAAAAAAAAACAAACTAACATTTGGAGGTGTTAGGGTATATCAGCCAGAAGAGATAGAATTTATTGATTTTGACACAATTATCGTATCTGGTAGGTATGTGGATGTAATGATTAGACAGTTAATAAATGAATTATCTATTGATGAGAAAAAAATTCTGATAATGGATCGAACCAAGATAGCCATTAATGATGATGCTCTGAAAATAAGAGAAGATATGTTTTTTAATATGTTTATTAATTTTAAAAAAATTTTTGATAATAATAATATAAAACACTGGATAGGCTTTTCCTCATTATTGGCACTAAAACGAAAAGAAGGTTTTTCTAAGTTTGGAGATATTGATATAGGTGTTATGTCAGAACAAATTCCTATTTTTATGGACGAACTAATGAAATCAGATTTTCCATATGATATTGAAATTAGTCGATACTCTAATTCCTCAAAATATTGGAAAAGTGGAGACATATCATCAATTGGTATAACAGATAGGATAGATCCTATTACTATGGAGCCAGCCGTTATTGATGTACATGTATTAAATAAATATGACAAAAATATATACATAAAGTTTTTAGATGATAAAACGTTCGTCTTGCCATTTTCTTATTTTGATGGTAATAGCGTTATTAGATATAAAAATTTAGATTTCATGACCCCAAAGAATGTAGGAGGTTACTTGAAATTGATATATGGCGATGACTGGAAAATCCCTGCTAAAAATTGGCAGCGGGATAACTACAACTCTGTGGAATTGGAATAAAATATTTTTATTATATTTTGTAAAAAAATCAAAAAATCATGAATAAATGTTATTGGGTCACAGGATTATCAGCGACAGGAAAAACTACATTGTCTACCTTGTTAGTAGAGTATTTAAGATCAAAAGGAAATCAAGTTATTCATCTTGATGGAGATGAATTAAGAAAAGTATTGGCTGATAATGCATATACAAGAGAAGAGAGGATTGCTTTAGGTATGCGTTATTCAAGATTATGCAGACTGCTTTTACTGAATAGTCAAAATACTGATATTGTTATTTCTGTAATTGGACTTTTTAAAGAATTGCACAAATGGAATAGGGAAAATATTTCTAATTATATTGAAATTTTTATTGACACGCCGTTGGAGGAATTAAAAAAAAGAGACCCAAAAGATTTGTATAGAAGACAGGAATCTGGTGAAATTAAAAATGTTGCTGGTATAGATTTAAAGGTTGACTTTCCAGTTAACCCAGATATTCATATAAAATGGGCAAGCAATAAGACTGTCGATTCTATGTTTCAAGAAATAGTAAAGAATATATAAAATCTACACAATTATTAAAGACAGGGGATTCGATTTATGTGCAACCGTTTGTTAATTATGGATTTAAAACTATTTCAGATGGTTTTACATCAAAAGTTTTTATTGCGAGAGTTAGTGGGGGTGTGAATTTTTGTACTCAGAAAGAATTGTCTTATTTTTTAGACATTAAAAGAGTATCAAAAGAAAGCATGTGTTGGTTTTTAATTAATTAATGGAGTTTTATGAAAAATAAAGTTGTATATCTTGGACTAGCTGTAGATTTAATACACCCGGGACATTTAAATATTATAAATGAAGCTAAAAAATATGGAGAAGTGGTAGTAGGTCTTCTTACAGATACAGCTATAGCAAGTTATAAAAGACTTCCGTATATGACATACGAACAGAGGAAAATTGTAATTGAAAATATAAAAGGGGTCTCCAAAGTTATTCCTCAAAATACTCTTGACTATACTGATAATTTAGAAGTCTTGAAACCAAATTTTGTAATTCACGGAGATGATTGGAAGGAGGGCGTCCAAAAAAGTACGAGACAAAAAGTTATTGATGTGCTAAAAAAATGGGGCGGAAAGTTAATCGAAGTTCCATACACAGAAGGAATATCGTCTACAAAACTAATTAATGCAGAAAAAGATATTGGTGTAACAGTGGATGTTAGAAGGGGTCGACTAAGGCATTTAATCCATGCAAAACCAATAGTTAGAATTCTTGAGGCACATAATGCTCTGAGCGGCTTAATTGCAGAAACCACTGTTGTTGAGAGGGGTGGATTGCCAGCAGTTTTTGATGGAGTTTGGTCAAGCTCATTAACCGACTCAACTGCAAAAGGCAAGCCAGATATCGAGGCAATTGATATGACATCAAGAATTAATATGGTTAATGACATATTTGAAGTCACTACTAAGCCTATGATTTTTGATGCAGATACTGGCGGAAAAACCGAACATTTTGAGTTTACAGTTAAAAGTTTAGATAGAACCGGTGTGAGTGCTGTTGTTATCGAAGATAAAACAGGTTTGAAAAAAAATTCATTATTTGGCAATGATGTGCAACAAACACAAGATAGTATTGAAAATTTTTGTGACAAGATTAGAAGAGGAAAAATCGCACAAATTAGTGATGATTTTATGATCATAGCACGTATTGAATCTTTAATTCTAGAAGCTGGCATGGAAGATGCTCTATTAAGAGCTGGCGAATATATTGAGGCTGGAGCTGATGGAATAATGATACATTCACGCCATAAAGATCCGGATGAAATAGTTGAGTTCATGCAGAAATTTAGAAAAACCAATCAAGATACTCCAGTGGTGGTGGTTCCTACTAGCTTTAATTCGGTTACGGTGGAAGAATTTGAAGAAATGGGCGTTAATGTGGTTATTACAGCTAACCATATGCTGCGTTCTGCATATCCGGCAATGTTGAAAGTGGCAAAATCTGTATTAATAAATGGTAGAAGTTTGGAGGCTGAACCAGATTGCATGTCTATTAAAGAGATTTTAGAGTTTATCCCCGGTACAAAATAAAAATGTTAAATACTAGTGATTTTGTAAAAAGATTAATACAGAGTCGCTACACGCATTTGTGTGTAGTTCCATGCAGTTTTGCAAGGAACATTATTAATGAAGTTATTAATAATGACAGTATAGAGTACACTCCTTGTGCAAGTGAAGCAATAGCATGCTCTATGGCTGCAGGACTAAAAATGGCAGGCAAAAAACCATTAGTAATAGTGCAATCGTCAGGGTTAACCAATATGGGAAGTTGTATTACTAGCCTACTAAAGCCGTATGATATTAAATTTCCTATGTTGGTAAGTTGGAGAACTTACAATGAGGGTGATAGCGAGATACAGCATAAGCATTTAGCAACTAGATTACCGGATTTAATTGATGCTTATGGGTATCAGCACAGTATTTTAGATAAAGAGAATGTATCTATTGCAATAGATCAAATTGAGAAGTGTTATGATACTGATCAAATTTGTATTCTTGAAAAAGAGACATTTTCTGAGGTTGAATTATCTGATGAAAATAAACTTGATTTATCAAGCTACAAAGCAAGGAGTGATTTTTTAAAAGTATTAAATAATAATTTTAAAAATAAGAATATTTTATTTATTGGGACTACAGGGAATACTGCAAGGGAGATGTATAGCTTTATGCCAGATACAGATAATTTTTATCTAGCCGGAAACATGGGTGGAGCCTTAAGTTTAGGTCTTGGCGCGGCAAAGGCAGGTAAAAGAGTAATCGTTTGTGGTGGTGATGCAGAATTTGTAATGCACATGGGTGGATTGACTAATGTTGGTCGGTATTCCAAACAAATAAATTTGACATATATTGTTTTTGATAATGAATCAAACAAGAGTACTGGCGGACAAAATACCTATCAGAAACATGTTGACTATATTGGTATAGCAAAAAGTTCTAATATAACTAATACTTTTATTGCCGATAATCTGAAATCTTTTTCTGATGCATTAGATAAATCCAATAATGGGACTAATTTTATTTATGTTCAATGTTCGTATGATGTTGAGACTCCAAGACCGCCTATGGATATTGTAGCAAGAAATTCTTTTTAATGGGGGTATTCGGTTAATTATGCAAGAAAAATTTATTGATGAAGGTAGTATTAAAAAAATTCAATATATTATAAATAAACTCAATGTAAGGAAAATTTTATTAGTAACAGGTAAAAACTCCTTTTCCTTGTGTGGAGCAAAAAACAAGATAGATAGTCTATTAAACAATATAAGTATTGTCAAATTCAATAATTTCCAATCTAACCCAAGCCTAGAAGATGCAGAGCGTGGTATTAAGCTACTAAGAGAAAATAATCTAGATTTAATTATAGCTATTGGTGGCGGTAGTGTGATTGATATGGCAAAAATGATCAATATCTTTGCTGCACAAAAAGACAATGATTTAATGAGCTACATTGAAGATGGTTCATTAATAGAAAAAAAAGGAATTCCTTTAGTTGCGATTCCAACAACAATTGGAACGGGAAGCGAGGCTACGCACTTTGCGGTAGTGTATGTCGATAAGGTTAAATATTCATTAGCACACCAGTTTATGCTGCCTGATTATGCAATTGTAGATGCAGAATTAAGTTGTAATTTACCTAAAAACATTGTTGCAGCAAGTGGTATGGATGCACTTTCACAAGCCGTAGAATCGTATTGGGCCGTAAAATCAACAAACGAAAGTAAAAAATACGCTTCTGAAGCAATTGTTTTAGCACTTGGTTCAATAAAAGATGCTGTAAAAGGTGATAAGAAAGCACGTATGGTGATGTCGAAGGCTGCTTATCTAGCCGGAAAGGCTATTAATATTACTACAACTACAGCTCCACATGCTATTTCATATCCAATTACTACATATTTTGGCTTACAGCACGGTCATGCAGTTGCGCTAACATTGGGGCACTTTTTTATAATCAATTCCAGTGCTAATGATGAGAATGTTATAGATCCTAGGGGGGGTAAGTACTTGGAGAGTGTAATGACGAAGTTGTATATTATGTTTGATGTATCTTCGCCATTAGAATGTAAAAATAAGTGGTATGCAATAATGAGAGAAATTGGTCTAGTTAGTGATATGAAAAGAATAGTGATAATAACAGAGAGAGAAATAGAAAAGGTTATTGATGGTATCAATCTTCAGAGGTTGAGAAATCACCCTGTACTAATAGAGAAAAAACAACTTTATAAATTGTTAACTAGCTAAATAAAATATAATAATGAGCTTCAAATGAAAAATAATAAAACAATACTTATAGTTGCTGCCCATCCGGATGATGAAGTGCTTGGCTGTGGGGCAAGTATAGCAAAATGGTCAAATGCAGGTGAATCAGTACATGTTTTGATTATGTCTGAAGGGGCAACTTCAAGGGGTTCGGTTAGAGATGTCAATATGAATAGTACGGAGCTCTCATTGTTGTCAAAATCAGCAAATTTAGCAGGTAAAATTCTTGGCACTTCTTCAGTGAAATTACTTGGACTTCCTGACAACAGGATGGACTCATTAGATCGACTAGATATAATTAAATTAGTTGAGAAAGAGGTGGATCGTTTAAAACCACATACAGTGGTTACTCATCATGGTGGAGATTTAAATATTGACCACCGAATTATTTATGAATCAGTAATTACAGCATGTCGTCCTCAACCAGGCCATGTAGTTAAACGTTTACTAACATTTGAAGTTGTATCAAGTACAGAGTGGCAACCATCAGGATCTAATTCTGTATTCCGGCCAAACTGGTTTGAAGATGTGAGTATTACTATTGACCGAAAGATTGAAGCATTAAAAGAGTATGAAATGGAAATGAGACAGTGGCCACATGCACGATCCTTGCAAAATATAGAGTATTTGGCAAAATATAGAGGGGCTTCAGTTGGGTGTGCTGCTGCTGAAGCATTTATGTTGATAAGAGAGATTATACATTGAAAAAAATACTATTTACTGGCGGTGGTGGTGCTGGAAATGAGGCTATTTTTAGAATTCTTTCTGACGATTATGAGATGCATTTTGCTGATGCTGATTTATCTGCAATTTCACCACTCATACCCGAAGAGTTTAGGCATGAAATACCATATGCAGTATCATCAGGTTTTATCGACAATATAAACACTTTGTGTAGTAAATATAAGATCGATTTAGTGATTCCAGGTGTTGATGAAGAGCTAACAAAAATAAATAAACTGAATACCCCTTCAATGTTGCCTGATACTAATTATGTAAAAACTATGCTTGATAAGTTAAAAAGTGCGCATGCTATAACAAAAGCTGGCCTTGACTCACCAAGAACAATTACTATTTCTGATTTTCTAAACGGTGAAGAGATTATTTTTCCATGTATCGCCAAGCCACGTAATGGCAGAGGGTCGCGCAATGTTAATATTTTAAATACACCAGATCAGGTTTCTGCCTATTTGATATTAACCGGAATTTTAGCTGATGAAGCTGTTTTGCAGGAGTTGTGCATAGGACAGGAATATACTGTTTTGATGAGTTCAGATTCTCGTGCATCATTGAGAGCAGTTGTTCCAGTTCGGGTAGCGGTTAAAAAAGGCATTACATTAAGAGCTGAAACAGAAGATAACAGTGCCATTATAAATGCTTGTGTTGCCATACATGATGCGCTACCAGCAAAAGGGTGTTATAACATCCAACTTATACTTACTGATGATGGACGTGTAATGCCATTCGAGATAAACCCTAGAATTTCAACTACTTTTTGTCTTGGCCTTGCTGCTGGCATTAATCCAATTGATAATTATTTGAGCGATAACACTACTACTAATAAGTTGCAAAACTATCACTCTAGTTTGGCATTATTTAGATCTTGGAGTAATTATTTTAAATATTAATTAAGACACATAATGAATAATATATTAAACAATGAAACATGTGAGATCAACAGATGAGTGATAATAATTTGATAGAATCATCACAGATAGTAATAAATGGTCGTCCTGCTATAGGAAGAAATCTTAAGCCATATATAATTAGCGAAATTGGCACTAATCATAATCGAAATATAGAGACGGCTCGTGAATTAGTTAGAAAATCAGCTACTGCTGGTTGTGATTGTGCTAAGTTCCAAATTTATGAGCCCAATGAAATTGTAAGTGCTAAAGTAAGGAGTAAGGATTATGGTTTAGATGTTAAATATGGGGATATTAGCGCTCAAGATGTTTTTGAAAAGTATTTAAAAACACCAAAAGAGTGGTTTCCGGAACTATGCGACTTATGTCATGAATTAAGCATGGATTGTTGTGTAACTATCCATGGAGAAAATGGGCTACAGTGGGCTCGTAATTTGGATATAGATATTGTTAAGATTGCATCTATGGATCATACAAATTTACCATTAATGGAGTCGTTAATTAATACTATTAATGTACCAATTCTAGCCTCTTTTGGTATGGCAACATTGGCAGATATTGATAAAGCAGTTAGTATTCTTAGGTTACACAAGAAAGGATTTGCACTATTTCATTGTGTCTCTATGTACCCTCCAAAACCGACTGAAGTGCATCTCAATAACATCCCATTTCTTAATAAACGATATAATCTTAATGTTGGGTTTTCCGATCATACAGAAGATGTTGTAACTAGTGCTACTGCTGTAGCTTTAGGTGCGACGGTATTTGAAAAACATATTACTTTAGATAGGAAGCAAGAAGGCCCTGATCATGGGTTTGCTTTAGAGCCTAATGATATGAATGCATTTGTCTCTAATATTAACGATGTTTATTTAACACTTTCTCAGGATGGATTTGTTGAGCCATCAAAAATAGAATATGAAAATCGTACGCTTTATCTAAAGAGTATCATTACAAAGTACAATATGAAAGCGGATCATTGTATGACATATGACGATGTATATTTAGCAAGACCTGGCACAGGAATGCATCCAGGTGAATTGCATAATGTTGTTGGCCGTATACTTTTGCATGATATAGATGCAGATGAGCCACTTAATGAAGAAGATTTAATTCCTAAAACTAGTCAACCTTAAATAATTTGAAAGTCTTATTTTTAGGAGGTACACGCTTTACTGGTCTTAAATTAGCAGAATACATGGCATACTCTGGCCATGATGTGGTTGTGGCATCTCGTAGGGTTCTCGATAGTGATGCACCTATGACCAGTATATTAGGCGAAAGATCTAAATTGCTTGAGAAACTACATGGGAAAAATTTTGATGTTGTTTTTGACTTTATTGCATACAATGGTGCGGATGTATTAGCTGCTAATGAGTGTATTAATATAAGAAAGTATATTTTAATTTCTACAACATGGTTGCCACGATTTTTTGGATTTAAACATGCTGCCACTGAAATACCTGAAAATGGCTCTATCTTCACTGAAGATTTACCGAAAATTACACAAAAGTATCTCACAGGAAAGGCATCAGCTGAGAGTGCGGTTCATAAGATTCGTAAATTTGGTAGAAAAGCTACTATTGTGCGTTTCCCAGTTATGACTGGTTCTGGTGACCATACTAAGCGCCTACATTTTTATCGTTCTCGATTTTTAGACGGTAATGGAATAATTGTTGTCGATGATTATAATCATGATGTCCAAATTGCAACAAATTTAGATTTGGCTAGTGCGTTACAGATTTGGATTGAGAGACACGATGTGATGAAGGCTCCTATATGGGATGCCCTTCCACCAGAACATATAAGTTGGAAAAAATTCCTAATGCTTTTGGCTGAACCAACCAATATTGCCCAATCTTTATTCGTGAGTTCGCGCGATGTTATTTATGCTAATCTCCCTGAATATCTTGAAGTTGAGCCATTATGGAGAGAAAAAAAAATACCCTTGTCTGATTTTAATATTTTTTTACATACAGAAGTAAAAGTTACTCCGTACCGAAATTGGATTGCAAAGCTTGAGCCAATAGATGGATCGGCATGTGACAAGAAATTGCGTAAACAAGAACTGGAATTAATAAGTAGATTTAAATACAAAAGGTAAAATCAAATGTTTGAAAAATTAGTTAAATTAGTTGTTTCTACTGGACATATTATAAGTAGCAGAAGGGATATAGATGCAAATGGGGGTGAATGGCAAGGTGAGCAGTTAAAGACTGTTGCAGATCAATTTGCACATAATATGCTACAGGATGGCCTTAGCAAATTATATTCTATACCAATTATTAGTGAGGAAAATCCTGACTCTCATACAGATAAAAGACCAAGTATATATTGGCTGATTGACCCTATAGATGGTACACGAAGCCTAGTTGAAGGGTTTCCAGGATGGGTTGTGCAGGTCGCCCTTGTTGAGAACGGGGAACCCATAATGTCAGTTATTTTTGCACCTGATCTTGATCTTCTATATGCGGCGCAAGCAGGAATGGGAGCTTACTGTAATGAAAAAAAACTAACAGTTGTCGATAAATCTAACGATAGAAGAACGTTAATTGATAATTATCCTGAGCCAAGAGGTGTAGCAATTAACATTATGAAGGGTATGTCTTGCACCAATTATGTTGAAAGTGGGAGTATATCTTTAAAAATTTGTCGTGTAGCCGATGGTACTGCCGATATTTTCATTAAAGACGTAGTTATAAGAGATTGGGATGTTGCAGCACCAATGCTCATCCTTAAAGAGATGGGGGGCACTATACTTCAGTATAATGGTGCTTTATTTAATCTTGATGGTAGCTTTCAGAAGAATGGTTTAATAGTGGTACGCAGTAATAAATTAGCTAGTAGTATTCTGGAGTTTTTAAATGAAATTTAAGGAAATTTAATGAATTCTAAGCAGGTGTTAATAACTGGTGGAGCTGGATTTATAGGTAGCCACTTGTCTGATTTGTTAATAGAGTCAGGGTTTCATGTAGTCATTATAGATAATTTATCGAATGGTAGATTGGCCAACATAAAGCACCTATTAGATAATAAAAATTTCAAGTTTCATGAGTTGGATATAATGAATTCAGAGGATATAAAGCCGATATTTAAGAATATTGACTGGGTATTTCATCTAGCAGGCATGGCGGACATAGTTCCGTCTATAGAAAGCCCTAAAGAGTATTATGACTGTAATGTAACAGGAACTTTTAATGTATTAGAAGCGTCTCGCACTGCAGGGGTTAAGAAGATTATTTATGCTGCATCATCCTCAAGTTATGGCATTCCAGACAGCTATCCAACAGCAGAAACTGCAGATATAAGGCCACAATATCCATATGCGCTCACAAAATATATGGGTGAAGAGTTGGTAATGCACTGGTCACAAACTTACAATATTCCGTCTGTTGTACTACGTCTTTTTAATGTATATGGACCAAGATCAAGAACAACCGGTGCTTATGGCGCTGTGTTTGGTGTTTTCCTTTCACAGAAGATTCATAATAAACCTTATACTGTAGTTGGTGATGGCACACAAACTAGAGACTTTACTTATGTTACAGATGTGGCAGCGGCATTTCTAAGAGCAGCAGAAACAACAACAACAAGTGTTGCATTAAATGTGGGAAGTGACAACCACTATAGTGTTAATAGGTTGGTTGAGTTGCTAGAAGGTGAAGTTACTTATGTGCCTAAGCGACCAGGTGAACCAGACTGCACTTACGCAGATACTACTAGAATACACGAAGTGCTAAACTGGAAAACTAAGGTAAGTTTTGAAGATGGTGTAGTAGAGATGCTAACACACCTAGATGACTGGAAAGATGCACCAGTGTGGGAACCAGATACTATCAAACAGGCAACAAAAGTTTGGTTTGAGTATCTAGGAGATGGGGAATAAAAAATGGAATACTTACTCGAAAAGCGTCTTGACCAGTTTAAAAACACGGTAGAAAGTATAGAAATTACTAATACAGAAAATATAGGGTTTTTATTAGAAGATGGTCTAACTGAAATTTACAAACTTCTTGTAGGCGTTCAAAAGAAAAAGAGGAGTTTATATATAATAGGCAACGGTGGAAGTGCAGCAATTGCAAGCCATGCAGTGATAGATTTTATGAATGTGGGAAAGATTAGTGCGCATACTCTGCACGACCCTTCGACTTTAACCTGCATGTCAAATGATTATGGATATGAAAATGCATTTTCAAAAATATTAAACATCACTTTAAAAAAAGAAGACCTATTAATAGTAATTAGTAGTTCTGGTCAATCAAAAAATATGACTAATGCGGTTAAAGCTGCAAAAAAAAATGGTACAACAGTAATCACATTAAGCGGATTTGATTCAAAAAAC
>Ga0257127_1002477_pt1 | contig 11333 bp, 8 predicted proteins | sample SI060_135mmetaG_FD_190152 | JGI IMG/M metagenome (GOLD analysis project Ga0257127, IMG submission 190152) | Marine microbial communities from Saanich Inlet, British Columbia, Canada - SI060_135m | ecosystem: Environmental > Aquatic > Marine > Inlet | place: Canada: British Columbia | collected...
TGAAACTTTAATTAATAATTAATGTGTTCTATTTGAATATTCTATTGGAATTTTCAATCAATAACCAAGGTTTTAATAATTTCTTCCAAACTTTTAAATTTTGGTTTAAATTTAAGTAATTTCCGTGCTTTTGTGTCATCGGCAACTAATACAGACGGATCTCCTTTTCTTCCGTCTTTTTCTATAACTTTAAAATTTTTTTTAGTTATATCTTTTACCTTATCAATAACCTCTCTTACACTAAATCCTTTACCGTTTCCTAAATTAAAAACCGTACTTTGCTGCTTATCTTTGTTTAAATAGTTCAGACCCAATAAGTGAGCATCAGCAATATCATTTACATGAATATAATCTCTTATGCATGTTCCATCTTTTGTATCGTTTTCTACCCCAAATATACTGACTGATTCATTCTTTACCCTAGCGGCTTTTACAATATTTGGTAATAAATGAGTCTCTGGATCATGCCTTTCACTTAACTCTCCATCTGGATCATGCCCTGCAGCATTAAAGTACCTAAAAGATACAAATTTAAGACCATAGGCAGCATCAAAATCTTTTAAAATTTCTTCAACCATTAATTTTGATTTTCCATAAGGGTTTATAGGTTTTTTAGGATGTCTTTCATCAATTGGAATATATTCAGGATCACCATAGACGGACGCTGAAGAACTAAATACAAATTTCATACAGTTGTTTTCAATCATCACATTAAGTAAATTTAATGTCCCAATTACATTATTTTGATAATATTTATTTGGCTCAGTCATTGACTCACCTACCAATGAAAAAGCACCAAAGTGCATAACCGCATCAGGTTTATATTTTTTAAATAATGAGTCTAATTTTTTTGAATTTAATAAATCACAATTTTCAAATTCACCGTGAAGTACTGCATCTCTATGGCCAGTTGAAAGATTATCGATAGTAACAACACTATGACCTGCAAGGTGAGCTATTTTAACCATGTGGGAGCCAATATAACCTGCACCACCAATTATAAAAATTTTCATAATTTACATCCTATACTTACAACTTAATTTTATCTATTAAAAATATTTATTTGAAGCTTATTTAAAACCAATGCATATAACTTAGTTTAAGCGAAGAAAGAAAAAAGCCTTGAAGATTTTTTTATTAATAGTTTTGGGTACAGTATTTTGATCAAGTTTTTGGGTTTGTGCAGTTATATTTCTAAATAATAAATAAACCACTTTCCTTTATTTTGCTAATACAGCATAAAATTTATAATTTCTTAAAGGAAAATTGATGAAAAAATTATTAGCCCTATAGGCTGTTACAGTAAATTTTGTGGGTTGTACTTCAAAAAACCAAGAAAAAGCCTTTCACCAAACTGTTGATGTAAATGCAAGCTCTCAAGGAGTAAGAGCTTTGAAAGTGATGGTTCTGAAGTTGGTTTTAATTCTAAAGAATTAGCCAACGATATATGGATATATTGAATATACTCTAGCGATAGAAACGTAATTTTGACTGAGCAATGTAAGTATTCATAAATACCTCATATGCTAATATCAATTTAGGTTTTTAGAGGATTGAACTCTCCGGTCATGCGCTAAAAAAATTTATATCCTTGTTTTGAAGGATTAAAAAGTGTAGTAGACTTAAACGACTTTTTATACCCCTTGCTTAAAAACATGCCAAAAAATAGTTTATCAATTTTTATCAATCCAAATTTAATGGTTCAAAAAAATGACCTATTTACAACAGGTATTGTTTATATGCCAATTGGATTAGCAAGTACTGTAGCAGCTGTAAGAGAGAGAAAAAATCTTATTCAAGTTATTGACGCTTTTGGATTAGCCCCAAAAAAAATGACAGTTAAAGATAAGTTTTTAAGGCTAGGGCTATCCTTTGAAGAAATTTATGATTTATTTCCAGAATCCGTTGATTTGATTTGCATCTTTGCAAATCAAATTATTAATCATGAAGCAATAATTGATTTAATTAAGTATCTAAAGCAAAGAATAGATACAAAAATTTTAATTCTTGAAAATACACAAGCTGTAACTGCTTATAGCCTTAAATTTGTTGCGACAGAATTTTTCAATGCAGGTGCTGATATCATTTTATGTGGTGAAGCTGAGGTAAGGTTGCCATTAATAATTAAGAACTTAAATGAAAATAAAAATTTAAATGATATTGATGGAATTATTACTAAATCATTTAGAAATAATGTTACAAACGTTATTGAAAATTTAGATAATTTACCCTTTCCAGCATGGGATTTATTTCCACTTGAAAACTATTGGAAAATAAAATACGCACATGGCCCATTCACATCTAAAAAGTATCTACCAATACTTACTTCAAGAGGCTGTCCATATCCATGTAAGTTCTGTGTTGTTCCAACTACAAATTTACAAAAATGGAGAGCAAGATCCCCAAATAACGTTGTAAATGAGATTGAATATTTTAATAAAACCTATGGAGTAAACGAATTTCATCTTGAAGACCTTGATTCAACTGTTAGAGACACACGTACAAAAGAATTATGTTTAGAAATTATTAATAGAAAAATTAAAATAAATTGGAAGATAGTTGCTGGCACGAAAGTTGAAACAATTAAAAGTATGGAAACTTTAGAACTCATGAAAGATTCTGGTTGCAGTTACATTTCAATTTCTCCAGAAAGTGGATCCAAGAGGGTGCTAAAATTAATGAAGAAGCCTTTTAATATTGATCATGCTGTTAAAATAATATCTAAAATGAATTATCTCGGTATTAAAAGTCAAGCGTGTTTTGTTCTAGGTTACCCTGGGGAAGATGATAGTGATTTAAAACAAACAGGCACATTAATCAAAACACTCACAAAAAAAGGTTTAGATGAGATAGCAATTTTTATAATTACACCAGTTCCTGGCTCAAGTATATATTTTGATTTTAAGGATTTATCCAAAATTAATTTATCAATGTTAAATTTCACTCCTATTTGGAGAAAAGATTATAATAAATTAGCTAAATATAGATTAAAGTTTTATTGTAATTTTCTTTTTTATAAATTTATATTCCACCCTTTCAAAGTATTTGTTCAAATAAGAAATTTCTTTTTATGTAAATTTGAAACCAAGATGGAAATGGTCCCTTACAAGGCTTTGAAGTTAAAAATTAATCAATTTATTACATTAGCAAAAAAAATATGAGTTCGATTTTTAAAAAAATTAAATGTCCTAACTGTGGAGCTGAACAATTTTCAATCATATTTAATTCAAAATATAAGAAAAATATTTCAAAAAATGAATTGCTTGATGTTTATTCATCCTCTAGCGATACAGAGCTTTTAGATCAATTAGTATTATGTGATAAATGTGATTTGGTTTATGTGAACCCTCAAGTTTCACCTGATATTATATTTAAATCATATTCATCAAATATAGATCCCACGTTCGTAGATCAAAATAAATATCGAATTATTACTTTTGATAGAGTTTTTAGAGATATTATTAAAAAAATTTCCATTAAACCAACCTATAAAAAAATTATCCTGGACATTGGGTGTGCAGGAGGCGCTTTTCCTGTTGCTGCGAATAAAATTGGTTTTTCTGTAATTGGAGTAGAGCCTAGTAAGTGGCTCGCAGAAAATGCAAAAAAGCAATACGCGCTTGATATAAGAGCCGGTGATTTATTTTCTCAAAAGTTCAGACCTGAAACATTTGATATAATTTCTCTTTGGGATGTTATTGAACATTTAACTGATCCTTCTGCTGTATTGAAAGAAATACAAAAAGTTTCAAAGAAAAATTCATATTTAATTGTCAATTATCCAAATTTTAATAGCCTAGCAAGAAAAATATTTCGAAAAAAGTGGCCTTTCTTTCTCAGCGTTCATCTTATTTACTTTACACCTAATACAATTAAAGAATTTCTTAAAAAGTTTGATTATGAAATAATTTACACAAAACCTCATTGGCAAACACTTGAGTTAGGATATATTTTTACTAGAGCTGAAAAGTATTTTCCAATATTCAAGCATTTATCAAAGTTTATTACTTTTTGCAGATTAGATAAATTTCCCATTTTATATAATATTGGTCAAAATCTTATTGTTGCTAGAAAAAAATGATTATTCCAGGTTATGTAAAGAACTTAATTTTTGACCTTGATGGAGTTTTATGGAATTCATCTCAAATGCATGATTTTGCTTATAATAAAATTTTTGAAAAATATAAATTTAAACCTATCGCCTATAGCGCATTGGCTGGGAAAAAAACTTTTGATGTAATATCAGAAATTATTTTTAATGAGACTGGTAAGGTTGATCATGATCTTGCAAAAAAAATAACAATTGAGAAACAACTATATTCATCAACATTATTGGAACAAAAACCACCCTTACATAAAAATTTAAATACAACACTTAATCAACTAAAAGAAAAATATTCATTATGTCTTGCAACATCAAGTTCAAAAAAAAATACAGAAATTTTCCTAAAAAAATCAAGAACAGGCAATTTATTTGATTTTATTATTACATCTGAAGATGTTAAATTTGCAAAACCACACCCAGAGATTTATCTTAATTTAATTAATAGGATTAATTTTTCAACCAATCAGAATATTGTTATTGAAGACTCATTGAACGGCATAACAGCTGCAAAAAAAGCTAATTTGAAATGTATTGGAGTAATTGGAACTCACACAAAAGACTGTCTTTTGAAGGCTGGTGCTTATTCTGTTATTGAGAGACTTGAATCATTATGTCATTAAAATCCATAAAAAATATTTACAATGTAAATGACCTTAAGATTGATAATAAATTAAATTTTGATGACTGGACAATTTTAATTCCTGCTGCTGGAAAAGGTTCACGACTTAACTTTAATTTACCAAAACTTCTTTATCCAATTGGAAATAAATTAATTATTGATATTCTAATTAAAAAATTTAAATTTGGAAATTTTAAATACGTATTTGTTTTATCAAACCAAGGCATTAAGACAGTTGAAACAAAATTAAAAACTTTCAATAATTTAAAGTATAAAATCGTTATACAGCATAAGCCAAAAGGTATGGCTGATGCATTGTTATGTGCAAAAAAAGTAATTAAAACTAAACATACTCTTGTCATATGGGGCGATCAAGTTGGTATCAAATCTCAAACGCTAATTAAATGTATGGAATTACATTCAAAATTGTCTTCAACTGTTCACTTAACACTTCCTTCAATTTTAATCAAAGATCCATATATAAATATAGTTCGTGACTCTAATGGTTCTATTAAATACATTCAGCAAAAAAGAGAGGGTGAAATTAAAACAGATTTTGGTGAAACTGATTGCGGTGTTTTTCTTTTTAAAACTAAAGAATTATTTGAAAAATTATTATTAGAAGAAAAAAATATATTAAATTATGGGGCAATCACAAACGAATTCAATCTAATTCCAATTATAAAAAACTTCGATAATAATAATGGTTCACTCGTCACTGTTAGATTAAATAATCAACAAGAAATTTTAGGAATTAACAATTTTGATGATGTAATTAATTATAAGAATATTGTAAATGGTATTAATAAAAACAAAAAAATCATATTTAAATTATCAATAATCATACCCGCATATAATGAAGAGAAATTAATTGGTAACGTTTTATCCAATGTATTGGCTGTTGATACAGAAAAATTAGGTTTTGAAAAAGAAATTATAGTTATAAATGATGGCTCAACTGATAAAACAGAGGAAATTATAAAAAGAGTTAAACATATTAATTTAATTAATAAATCAAATGGTGGAAAAGGTTCAGCTGTAAAACTTGGTATAAAAAAAGCAACGGGTGATTTTATTTTAATTCAAGATGCGGATATGGAGTATTATCCTAGTGATTATATAGAAATGCTTAAAAAAATTGGTAATTCAATGTCTACAGTTGTCTACGGAAGCAGAATTAAAGGGGCTATTAAATATTACACTTGCAAAAAAATCTTTTTAGGAAAACATCCAAAACAATCTTTTGGTGCATATTTTGCTAATATTTTGATATCAATTTTTACTTTCCTATTATATGGAAGATATATATCCGACATGTTAACAGCTTATAAAATTTATCCAGCTTTTTTCATGAAGGATTTAAAGATTGATACAAATGGTTTTGAAACTGATCATGAAATAAGTGCAAAGCTTATTAGAAATAAGTTTTGTATCATTGAGGTACCAATAAAATATAATCCAAGAACAAAAGCTGAAGGAAAAAAAATATCTATGCTTGACGGTTTTATAGCGATTAAAACACTTTTTAAGTATAGATTTATCAATATAAATTGAATAATAAAAAAATTTTAATATATGCAATTAAAGTTACATTAACACTGTTGCTAATTTTTTTTATTGCTAGGAAAATAAATTTTTCTTTGATGGTAAGTGAATTAAAAAATATTAATTATTTAGATTTTATTTTATTTTTACTGCTATCCACATCAAGTAATTTTTTAGCTTTAATAAGGTGGAACTTTGTGCTGAGGTCACTTGGATTGGTTTTACCTGCTAAAAATTTAATTAAAATCTCATATATTGGTTTTTTTTTGAATCAGACTGTCCCAAGTTCAGTTTTTGGCGATGTATCAAAAGGATGGCTGTTAATAAAATCAAATTATATAAAGTTAAATGTAATTATTAGTATTATTCTTGATAGATTAATTCCTTTATCAATCTTAATTCTCCTTGTAGTCTTTTTTGATTTTGATAAGATCCAAATAATTTTCCAGCATATTAAAAATTCTTCTGTAGGTTTTTTTCCTATTTTCTTATTGATTGCGTTATGCTTTTGTTATAAGAAGACAAGACAATTTATATTAAGTATAAATTTTATTGCTATCAAAAATTATTTTGTTCAATTGTTTGTATCTAAAATAGATATTATTTTGTCAATTATTTTAACAATTATGCAATTATTGGTTATGTCCTTCATGGTGTGGTTTATTGCAAATTCGATTCAAACTGACATATCATTTCTTTTATTATTTAAGGCCTTACCTTTAGTTTTCCTAATTAACGCATTGCCAATTACTATAGGTGGTTGGGGCTCGAGAGAATTTGCAATGATATTTACATTGTCACAGTTTGGTGTTGATTCCACCTCAGCAGCGCTAATATCAGTAATTTTCGGTCTTTCAACACTTATCAGCTCTATTCCAGGTGTTTATCCGCTTAAAAATATTGGGAAATTAATAGTAAATGAGAAAATCATCAAGAAAAAAAATTAAAGTAGTTATATTTGCAGGAGGAAGAGGTTCTGCAAATATAATAAATGCATTAAGCAATTATGATCAAATTGAACTTGATGTTCTTGTAAATGCATATGATGATGGTCTATCTACCGGTAGATTAAGGAAATTCATTCCTGGTTTATTAGGCCCTTCCGATATACGAAAGAATATTTGTACATTAATTCCCAAACATGATGCTTCGAAGAAAAATCTAGTTGATTTACTTGAATACAGGTTTAGTAAAAAAATATCTCATTCATTTGCTCTAAAAACATTAACACAAATTGTAAATTTAAATAAAAATTTTAATTTTAAAGACAATTTCCATATACTTTTTTCTCAGATAAATTCAGAAAAATTCTTCAAAATAGCATTATGGTTAAAAATTTTTCTTGATTATGAGAAGAAATTTAAAGAAAATTTTGATTTTAAAGATGCATCTTTTGGAAATATAATATTTTCAGGGTGTTTTATTGAAAACAATTTTAATTTTAATAAGACTATTCAAAATTTTTCATCTTTTTGTGAGATCACTAACAGAGTTTTAAACCTTACTGATGGAAAAAATTTAGTCTTAACCGGCTTAAAAGAGAACGGTCAGATTTTATTTGATGAAGCTTCAATTGTTTCACCTCAAAATAAATTTAAAATTATTGATATTTTCTTGCTTGAAAAATATCTTACTAAAAATGAATTGAAAAAATTAGATAAATTAGAATTAAATTTAAAAAATAAATTTTTAAGTAATATTGAAGTTTTCCCAAATGCTAACCCAGAATGTTTGAAATCTATCGCAGAAACAGATTTAATTATTTACGGGCCCGGAACTCAGTTTTCATCTCTTTTTCCCTCCTATTTGACAAAAGGTATCAATGAAAGCATAGCTAATAATAAGTCTGCTCTAAAAATATTTATCACAAATTTACATCATGATTATGATATCCAAGGTTTAGGTACTCATGATATTCTCAATAAATTTTCTTATTTTATGAATTTAAAAAAAGATACTAAAGTTGATTATAAAAAATATATTTCAACTCTCTTTATTCATAAATCTGACACTACTAAGTATGGTTATTTAGATGATTCAAAAAATTTGGAATATATTCCAAATAAAGTTAATCTGAATTCTAACTCAATTTATATTAATTCAATGGAGGATAGTTCTGGCAAACATTTTGGTGGAAGAGTAGTTGATGAAATTTTATATTTAACAAAAATTTTAGTTAACAATAATATTAAACCCTTTAGACATACATTATCTATAGTTCTTGCTGTAAATAATGATTCTCATTCAGTAAGTAATATTATAAAAAATATTTTTGAACTTGATTTATCACAACATCAAATAAATAAGGAAATTATTGTCGTCGATTATGGTTTAAATTTGCAATCTCTTTCTAAATTAAAAGAATTAAGTGGAATAAGTTTGTTTAAAATTTCTAATTCTAATTTAAGAGGCGACGCTATTCGATTTGGTTTAAAAAAGGTAAATGGTAATTTGGTTACAATATTTCCTCCCTTTTTAGATTACAATGTAGATGATATTTTAAAAGTAATTGATCCAATTATTTCTAATGACTTTAAATTAGTTTTGGGTAACAGGTCAATAAAAATTGATGATGTTAACGAAACAATAAAAAAAATATACGGAAGAAATTACATAATGAGATTAGTCAGTAAATATGGTGGCCTTCTAACTAGCACACTATTTTTAATCTTATTTAAGAGGTTTTTTTCTGATCCCTTTTCATTATTTATTGCTGTTGATATATCACTTATTAAGAAACTTAACCTCAAGTCCAGTTCATTAGAGCTTGAGGCTGAAATTATTGCTAAAACAAGAAAACTTAAACAGCATGTATTAGAAGTACCAATTAATTTTACTCCAACCTTAAATAATAAAAATAATTTTTTAAAATTCACCGATGGATTAAAAATTATTAGAGTAATATTGTTAACATATCTAAAAAAAAATAATTAAGTTTAAAACATGAATATATTTCCACTATTAATAATAATCTTTAGTATACCTTTTTTGTTCTCAATTTTTATTGGCAAGTCCACTAATGGCATTCAATTCGACGCTTTAATATCTGGCTTTTTTTATTACATCTTCATCATTACGTTAATTTCCTTGTCTCCACTTTCTAATATTTTCTCAACGGCATCTTTGGCTAATTTTACGATGTTCTTTTCGTTAATTTCTCTTTTAATTATATTTAAAAATATAAAAAAATTTAAAATGTCTTCAATTATTGTTGTGTTTATTTTATTTTATTTTTTGTTGTATTTTTTCGATCTTCATACTCTTAGATTTCACGCTTCTCCAGATAACCATGGATTTGCTGCGGCAGTTGGAAATTTTGTAAATAATTTTTCACATAGTGCTCTTGTTGACAAATATTTATCTGTAAGTGGGCTTAATGAACCAGTATTTTATGGTCAACCTACCCCATTACTGCCATCAACATGGAGTATTGCGGATTCTCAATTAAGATGGACTTCTGATATTGCTTTTACTGTAGGACGTGTAGGCTTACCCTTACTTGGTGCTCTATCAGTCGTAATAAATGATTCTATTTTGATAAATTTTGATTTATTTGTAATAATTATTGGAGTTTTTGGTGCAATATCTTCAGCTTACTTAATATTTGAAACATTTAAAATTATTTCTGAATACTTTCTTAAAATTAATTTTGATTTAAATCATTTATATTTAATCTCAATAATTTTTTTTCTAGGGATATCAAATTATTTATTAATTTTTATTTTGGAAGGAGCTATTGCGCAACTTTGGTGTATAGTCGCTATTCAATTTTATATCTTCCAACTGTTAAAATTTTTATTTAAGATTGACTACTACAGAAGCACTGTAAGCAAATATATTATAATGTCTAGTGCGCCAATCTTTATTTCTGTAATTTATCCTCATGCCTTTTTATTGCTCATTGCCATATCATCCCCATTACTCACTATTATTATTTTGAAATATAGATCGTTTTTACCCGCTCTAACATGTTTACTTTGTTTTCCTGGCCTGTTCGTACTTTTATCTGTTGATTCAATAATTATCCCTCTAAAGATGTTTTTAAATGGAGTTGCTGGATCCTCTTATCACCTTGGAGCGACATCTATTTTTCAATATTTTCCCTTTCATCATTATTCTATATTTCCAATCAATGCTATCTCACCTCCTAGGGGATATGATATAGCAGAATTTACATTACAACATATGAGAAATTCAATAATTGTTCTTTCAATTTTTTCTATTTTAATATTTTCACTAGCATTATATAAATTTAAAAAAATAAGAGCTGATATTTGTTTTATTTTTTTGATTTTATTTATACTTTTGATCCCTTTAGCAAAATCAAGTTATGCAGTTAGTTTTCAGTCATATATTTTTGCGAGACATTCCGCAATATTCGCAAGCATTGGTATTCCAATTTTATTATCAGCATCTTTTTGTTACTTATATATGTATTTCAATAACTTTAAAATTAATGTTACATTTTTTAAAAAAATTGTAGTCTCATCATTCATTCTTAGTAGCATATTTTTTATAATTTCCCTGAATACCTTTTCAGAACGTTTTATATTGAATTCTAAAAAATTCTCAGTTATTGATCATCCAAGTGAAATCTTAAACTTATCACCAAAGACTAGCATCTTCGTAAGCGATGATCCGCTTCATGAAATGTTTTATTTAAATCTTGTATCGCCAATTTATTATTTAACAGATACATGGTCTCCATTACTAAAAAAGGAGTATTTTGATAATAATTTATTAAATGTTTATGAGGTCGAATTAATAAATAATAAATTGCATTTCACTAAAATTGGTTTTTTTAGAATGACAGAAGAAATTCGAGGTCCAGTTACAGCAACTGAAATAAAATCCTTACCTAATTTCTCTCCAATATAGCGCATGGTTTAAAAATCTTTAGCTACTTGTAGTAATTAAAAAAAACTTTCAGTGATATATTTCAAAAATGAAAAATTTTATGGCAAGAAAAATTAACCTTTTAGACTTGTTTCATATGATTATTTTGATTGGATGTTCAAGTATTTTTTTAAAATTTGTAAATAAAGGAAAGCTAGATGAAAAAGT
>Ga0257127_1002488_pt1 | contig 11283 bp, 13 predicted proteins | sample SI060_135mmetaG_FD_190152 | JGI IMG/M metagenome (GOLD analysis project Ga0257127, IMG submission 190152) | Marine microbial communities from Saanich Inlet, British Columbia, Canada - SI060_135m | ecosystem: Environmental > Aquatic > Marine > Inlet | place: Canada: British Columbia | collected...
TTACGCTACAAACCTTTCCTGACAAGTACACGCTTGTCATACCCACACAAATCAGTCGTTAATGACTTTAAGGTGACACTATGTCCAATTTCCTTAATGTACATTCATTGATTTTTACTCACTAGAATAAAATTCATAAAAGTCATCGCAATCTGGTACGTCAGCTCTCAATGGTGCATTACGCCCTAAAGGTCCGGGACAACCTATAGATCCAGACCATTGTCCGTCATCATATTGATATACAGGTTGACCATATATGTTATCCAATCTATCATCATTATTACGACATCCTCTCTTAGAACTTACTCTCATTGGCAATGATTGACTTGGACGTATTTCTTTTCTATCTAATTTATCTAAATACATATTTCTTATTTCTTTATTCATGCTATTAGTTTTGTATTCGGGAATTGGTCTTTGTAAAAGCTGAACATCATTATCTTGTCTTACGTACTGTCCAGGATTAACGTATGGCTCTCGCACCGGTGTAACTTTTCTCATTTTCTCTTCCTTTACACCTTGATACCATATGTATCGTCTCCATACATATATTGTAACTGATAAAAATATAAATATAAATATTCCATAATGATACATAAAATTAAATATTTTGGTTTTATCAATTGATATAATGTTATCTGATTTAGGAACATCTGGTGTTCTCATTATTTCTTTTAATAATTTAGGGTTGATTAGTGATGGAGCTGTTTTACCCAATGTATTCATTCTATATTATATTGTTAGAATAAAAAAAAGTCAATTAAAAGTCTTCAGTAATTTCATCGGCAACTGCTGTATGTTTAGGACGCTGATATGATGTTGATTTTCGTTCAAAGAAATTATTCTTAATTTGCAAATTAAAAGCATCTTTCATAAAAGCAAAAGGATTAAGAGAATTATATAACTTTGTATGACCCAAGTTAATTAACAATACATCGGCAACATATTCAATATATTGAGCCATTAAAGTTGAATTCATACCAATCAGGTCACAACGTAATGAATCATTAATAAATCGTTTTTCAATTTCTATTGCATCAGCAACCATTTCTTTGATTTCTTCATCGGTCATTTTATACTGTAATTTCTTGTACACAAGATATGCCATTTCGCAGTGCATATTTTCATCTTTAGATATTAATTCATTTGATTGACATAAACCTGGCATAATATTCATATTTTTTAGCCAAAAAATAGCACAAAAGCTTCCGGAGAAAAAGATTCCTTCAACAATAGCATTAGCAACAAGTCTTTGAATAAATGGCGCTCCAGAATATGCCCACTTAATTCCCCAGGCATTCTTCTCTTTAATACAGGGCATGGTATTAACTGCATTCTGTAATCTATCTTTTTCTTCTTTATCCTGTACTATTTCATCAATCAATACAGAATACATTTCGGCATGAATTCCTTCCATAGCAACTTGAAAATTGTAACATGTTTGAATATCAAAGCTCTTAATATCATTAACAAAGTTGGTAGAAATATTTAAAATTACTGATCCATCTGCCGTAGAAAAAAATGCTAATACATTCTTGATAAAATGTTGTATATTTTTATCTTTAATTCTCATGAAATCATTTCTATCTTGATCCATTTTTACTTCTTCAACTGTCCAAATGGCTCTCAGTTGCTTTTTATACAATTGCCAAATATCTTGATGCTTTATAGGAAATGTAGCTAGACGTTGCTTCTCTAATAATAATGGTTCTAGATGACTATAGTCTTTAATAATCTTTATAGCTGATTTAGCAGTTTTACCATCTAAAAATAGATTAGAATTAGAATTGGAGTTCTTAATGACGTCAAGAAATACATTTTCACTTAGCATTGATATACTATAATGATATTATTTAAAACAGTTAATATTTCAATTTTTATTGAAAAAATTGATTTTTAAAAAATATAGAATCTATAATAATAAATATTATAATGATCTCAAAAATAACGTGAACAATGATCTGTCTTATATCTGCAGTAATCATGGTGGATCTAGTGATCAAATCATACATATTATCGACGATGAGATTCTAAACGTGACAGATTATGACAAGGACTGTCCAATGAAACAAGAGTGGTATCGTCATAATTTATACCTTTTGATAGGTGCTAGTGTGATAGCTATAATATATTCATATTATGTATAAAAATTGATTTATTAAAAAATTGATATAATATTAAATTATCATATTAATTAAATATAGTAATGAACAATCATACAAATGAAGACGATTACTATAATCACACAGATAATGTGAGCGATGTTATGTTATGGACAATACTTGGTGCTGTTACAATATTACTAATATTGTTCATAATACTCGAAATATGTCGTAAATATAATTATATTAGGTAAAAAAATTGAAAAAAATAATGTGAGCCAATCCCATTAGAAAAAATGATTATTATCACAACATCATCAAACATGGCCTCCAAAGATAGAAACACTTTACTGTCACCCTTGTGTGGCATGCTGTATAACGGCTACTTTGTGGATGCTTCCACTGAGCTTTACAGGCTCATCCAGGAAGAGAAGATCGTCTTGACAAAGAATGATCTATTTGAGTTGTACTCGCTGCTCGGCCATAGCGCTCTAGATGGGTCAGACAAATACGGTTTCAAGTTCAAGATCATTTTTGAGCACATGTTCACTTTGGCATCATTGTCTGATGCTAACACGTCAGATAGCCATGGCTATCCCCATTCTAGAGAACCTCGTACTTCTCTAGACCAGCAGTACACAGAGTTCTGCAAGATTTGCAATGAATCTTGATTTATTTATACTGCACAAAATGTAAAAAATTGATTATATTTTACATAGCACATTATCATTAATTATATTAATGGCCGCTCACACAGATCAAGACGTATATGACAGATTGGAACACTATTATAATCCAGATGATGATGTTATGTATTATCAATTAACTGAAGAATATAATACTCTTAAACGAAAGTCAAATTTTAATGTTGATTCATGGTTTCGTAGTCATAATATGGATTATTTTATGACATTTCTATATTTAAAATGACATTTGATTTTTCCAATACTAATATTTTATTTTTTAATTTTATTCTTAATTTTGGTATAGATGGATCTTCAAAAGACATAGTTCGAAGATTATTATCACTAATTAAATTCTTATTAATCCACTCATATGTTCCTTCAATAATTATTTTATCAATAGTTGATAAAATATTATCACACAAATTTTTATGAGAAACGGACCAATTAGCTTCAGATGCAGCCAAAATGCGACGCTTATGTTGAATTTCAATTGGTTCGCGATTAAATTCTTCTTCATTTGTTTTCAATTTAGATTTAATAATATCATATATTTTTGTTCCCACTATATCAGATCCCGATTCCAAATCCGAATCCGATTTATATTTTTCATTATAACGTTTTGCATTTTCTTGTTTTTGCTTTTTATTAAATTCATCAGCTAAAGCAGAAACATTGTTACTTATTTCATTTGCAATAGATTTAATCATTTCATTAGACATCATTAAATTTTCTTTATATTTTGCAGTGAGATAATGATTCATTGTTTTAAACTTTAGTTCTTTTTCCAACTCAAAATTTATTTCTATTTTGCATTTTGTAAACATATTATAGCAATATTCAATCCAATTATTTTTAATACATTTTTTAAACTGTATTGAAATAACTTCTAATTTATCAATGTTGAATAATTGTTCAACAACAATGATAATTTTATCATGCAATTTATCAAGAATTATTCTCCAAATTTCAACCATTTTCTTTAAAATTATATCAAATGCTACATTGCCTTGAAAGAATATACAAGTGAATGTATCATGAAAATATAATTCGTCAACTAAAGTCATGGTAATACATGATTTTGTTTCATGCATATCATCGCGAAAAGTTGCCAATAATATTGAAATATCTTTTCTCAACATATGAAAATCTTTATACAAAATTTCTTGAATATTTACAATCATTTTTGTATTATCTATACACGATTCACCGATCTTTAATAATTCTAATTTATAATTAGATAAAGATGTTTGTATTTGTTTTTTTAAATTTGGCATATTGGTTTTGATAAGTTTATTCAATAAATTTGGTAATCTAGATCTAAGAGATAAAACACCATATCTATTTTCAGGTAAATCATATTTTAATAATAATTTATTTTCAGTTTCTTTAGAATAGTCATCACCATTTGGTCTACAAATTATAGCATGTGGTGATAATTCCGTAACATGTGAAACTATATCTTTTGCTCTATTTTCACTATCGGGTGTGTCAAATGTATCGAATTTTGTTAAAACTCGAATACTGCGTTCTTCTTCTGAATCAAATTGTTTTGCAAGATCTAATGCTGATGCATTTTCTTCATCTTGTTTTGCTTCTGTTACAATTAAAATTAAACTTTGTTCAGGTTTAATAAATTGTTTAATCATTGCGATTACCTCATTTTTACCATCACCATGAGCAATAATTCCCGGAAGATCAACAAGAACCAAATCTTCAAAACTATTTCCCTCGGCTAAAATTGTAATTGGCATATCTATAACTTTACTTGATCCAACATTTTTTTCTTGAATGGATAATATTTTTTCACATAAATTTTCTCTATCAATAATGGTTTCTATGTTATCATGACATAATGAATATTTCGGAGTTTCGTTAGTTTTATTATATTTGGTATAGACAACAATGGGACATTTGGTAGTTATACCTACTTTTGCAGGAAATGGAATTCCAGATATTTCAGAAAGCAAAGAACTTTTACCACTACTTTGGTCTCCAATAACAACTATTTGAGGAAGATTTAATTCAAGTGTTTCACCATTCAATTCTCTTCTTATCGCCTCAATTTTGGACAAAATTTCACTATAGTTACTATTTGCATTCATTGTATGAACCAATTGTTTGTTATAATAAATTATTTCTATAATGTTTAGTATAATTAAATAATTTCAATTTTTTATTAATGAATTGACTAAACAATGTTTGATATTTCTTTATGATATTTCAAATATATTTCTTTATGATATTTATTAAATATTTTAATATTATTTACTACATTTTTCTTATGTTTTATTTTTTCAAAGTAATTATCAGACACATGGTCTAATAATTTATATGTTGATCCTTCATAATGAATTAGACGCACATCTTCAATTTTATTATAGGCCGATTCCAAAAATGCATGACTGAAATTGTATTTAGTTGGTAAATTATAATAAGTTGGATTGTTGATTAAGAATAATGCTTCATTGGGATATGAACATCCAGATTTTATTATATCTTTTAATGATTTTAACATTTTAGTAAACATTTTATTGGATGGTTGTATTAGCATTACTCCTCCATTAATCGGGCTCCCCATCTTACAATTTTTCAATACTACATTTTTATCGACTGTCCTAGAATTGTTCGAAATATAATCATGATTTTTATCAAATACTTTTTTATTGTAAAAACTATAATGAACACTGGGTACACTTAAATTAAATACATCATCAATAGACTTTAAGATAAACATATCTGATTCCACAATACATATTTTCTCATAATCTGTCAACAAATATGTATACATAAAATTACAAGTTCTTAAAGTATTAAAATGTTTATAAACAGATGTGAATTTACTATCAATATTAACAGTTACTTTATCATCATGAATCTTATAAAACTTTATATTCATGTTCAATTGTTTAATTTTATCGATGAAAGATAATGGTGTATCTTCTGTATATGCATAGATGATATCATAAATCGTGTTATCACGTAGATTTGCTAAAAAGTATAGTTCATACTCTAGATATTTTATTTTATCTCCAAAATGATATAATATATATGCAAACATTACAATATAATCATAAAATAAAAATTAATTTATTTTATGTTATTGTTATATATCATGAATTTACAATGAGTGAAATGGTTACTATATATGTAGCATCAACATCAGAATGTAAATTGAATGCTGTTAAAAATGCATTTGAAAGAAAATATGAATGTTTGTGTGAAGTAATTGGTGTTCCAATACCGTCTAATGTATCTGAACAACCAGTCGATAAAGAAACATATTTTGGTTGCTGCAATCGTATGGATGGATTAAAAAAACATGTTATAAAAAATAAACTCAAATATGATTATTTGATTGCTGTAGAAAGTGGAATTGTATTATACAATGATGAAGGTATTGATATGGTTGTTATATCTTGTGAATGGGTACATAAACGTTGTGAAACAATTTATCATCCATGTACTAAATTTCCAAAGTGTTATTATGATGAAGCAATCAAATCCAAGGTTACAGTTGGTTCATTAATGAATCGAGACTTTGGATATGATAGTAATGATTGGCATGTGAACTATGATAATAAGATATCAAGACGTGATATTATTCGCGATGCTATCGTTTCTTTATTAAATTAAATTAATTCATTTATGGTATCTAAAAAATCATTTCTAGCTACCAATTGCACACCATTTTTAATAGCAGCCTTAATTTTTAAATTAGTAGCTTCATCAATTGCATCTTGTTCGGCAACAACCATATAAGTTTTTTTAGATACACTTGTAGTAACTTGACCTCCACGGTCCTCTATTAATTTTTGCCAATCTTTATCGCGAAATGACGTGAACACAAATATTTTTCCAACTAAATCCTGTGTCACGTCATCCTTATTATCAACAATGTGATCAAACAATATTCTGTCTTGTAATTCTTCCGACAACTGATCTAATAATTCTAAAAATGGTTTAATATTTGATTGAAATTGAACTGCTCTCAATTCTGCAAATCCATCTATATCCATAATTAAATTATAAAATGCATCTTCTGACATTTCGATATACTTGAATATTATGTCTGGATGGAGTTTAACAATTTTAGTAATCATTGTAGCACCCATGCCATGTCCGAATACATTTGACGAAACCATTAAATCGCCAAGTGTCAATGTTTTCATTCGATCATTAATAGAATTAAATGTTTTATTTACTAATGTTGCTTTAAAATTTGGCACTTGACTTAATTCTTCTTTTGATACTGCAATAATTTTAGGAATTGTGTCAATGCCTATTGATACAAATTTACTAATACTACTTGATGCAATACCAAGTATAGACAACTTTTCAAAAAATCGAGTTAATTCTTTAATGAGCTGTTCTTCGGAATATTCAGTCATAATAATATCAACTTTGCTCGTATTCCATACATAATCGACGTTTTCTGGCATTTGAGGATCAACCGAACCACTGATAATATGTTTAATGTAAGGAATAACAAGGCCAGAACGAACAATTGTTATTTTGGCACCTGGTCCCAAATTATTATCAAAAACATATTTACCGTTGAATCCTGTCGTTTTTTGATTTTCAATTCCGGCAATCTGAATAGGATCGTACCATATGACCGGCTTTAAATATCCATCTTTAGATACAGACCATACGACCTCTGTAACGATAACATCAACTGTTTCCAGATCATCCATATTTTTAAATGCAAATGCATATTTCGGATTACCTACTGTTCCTCGCATTGGTGGTGCGTTCTGGCTAATAATAATACCATCACATTCATATGGAGAATTATTAACATGTTTTCTATACAATTCTATTAATGACTCTTTATCAAAATTATCAACTAATTCATGCTCAACAACATTCATACCCATATTTTCCATTATTTTCATCTGTTGATCAAAAGGTAGCCATGGTTCTACAATCTCGTACGCTATATAATCCGTATCCATCGACTCATTCAATCGTACCGTTTTAGCATTAACTACACCAGAGACCGTATTACGTGCATTAGAATGTATCTCTTCATATTTTTTAAACTTTTCTTTACTCATTATTAGTTCACCACGTATGTCATATTTATGTCCTGTAAAATTATCTCTAACAATAATATCAACTAAATTAGTAATGTCTGTACCCACGTCCTTTCTACCCTTTGTATACAATTTATTACCGTTTTCATCTAACATTAAGAGTCCGGATACACCATCTAATTTACTACTAATCATATATGGTCCGGGATAATTGCGTTTAAATTTTAACATAAACTTATCTAATTCGGCACTAGTTGGTTTATCCATTGATCCTAAATGATGTGGCAAATTCACTTTTACTTTATTGGATACTGAAGCTCCAGTAAACGATAAATACGGATGCTCTGGATCAGCTTCCGTAATAAACTCTCTTAATAAATCATATTGCTGATCACTAAAAATAGGCTTACTACCGTTATAATAAGCTTTGTCTGCTTTAGTAGCTAGCTTAACTAATGTATCAATATCATTTTCTTCATTGAACAAATACGGGTCTGAAATAAACTTTTTTGTTAAAGACATTATTAGTATTTATGTTATTAAATTATTAAATAAATAAATTTCAATATTTTTATATAACATATTATTAATTATGGGATCAAAACGTGTGACCGAACGTTCTATTAAATCTTTTTTTAGGCGAATGTTTAAAGAAATAAATAAGGAAAAGGAATATGCATTTATTACATTATTGGCTATATTTACTTACATTGTGTTGAAAGAACCTACTACCGAAAAAGTTATTATTTATATTTGTTCTATAATAGCTATTTATTTTGTTATAAATAAAGATAATGATATAAAAATGAAACAAAAACTTGCAAAAAATAATATGTAATAATAGTAATGATATACCAAACAAAGAGTTTACTGGGTTTGAGATCAAAAAACGAAGATGAAATAGATATCGTATTTAACTATGATAATAGCAATATAAAACAATACAAAATGAATTATTATTCGGTGTATGATGGACATGGTGGAGATACTATTTCAAAGTATATTAAAGGAAGATTAAGTAAATATTTCACTAGTACAAGTTGTAACTATGAACTCAATAAAACAAAAACTTGTAATAATTACATTAATTCTGTATATGAATGTATGCAAAATAAAATACAACAACTTAATTTGACATCTAGGAGCACTGGTAGTACAGCATTGGTTGTATTACAATATGAAAAATCTAACATTTGTAATCAATTAAAAGTAATTAATTTAGGAGATTGTAGAGCTGTATTATGTAGACATGATAATTTAGCCATGACATTAACTAAAGATCATAAACCTATGGCTTACGATGAAAATATTAGAATCACGAAATTAAAAGGTGTTATTGAACACGAGAGAGGTGATGATCCGCGTATCAATGGCCTATCAGTATCTAGAGCATTTGGTGATGTTGAAGCTAAACCCCAAGTTACTCATTTGCCAGAAATATTTGATTACGAATTATCTACTAAAAATGGATCTATTCGTGACAAATTTCTAATTTTAGGTTGTGACGGTGTGTGGGATGTATTAAGTTGTCAAGACGCTGTTGATTTTGTATTATTTCAAATAAAAGCATTACCAACATTAAGTACATGTGATAATTGTGGAAAAAATAATATTGCACACTTGCTTGGTAAACATGCTATAAAGATGGGATCTGGGGACAACATTAGTGTTGCCATCATCTTTTTTTAAAAAATTTGACAACCTTTTTTTTAAAAGATTCGTTTTTCTTTAGATTTATCATCAATTATTGACCATAAGCTAATATTTTTTATAGCAATATTATCATTAATTAATTTTTTAACTTTCTAAAAAAAGCTATCAATTGTTCACTGTTGTGTCAATTTCATACGAAATCCATTTATATGTTTCGGCATATTTTCTTAATATATCAAAATCTTTAGATTCTTCATATAAATTTATTTTATTACGATTATTACAATTTATTTCCACATGAAAATATGGATAATTTGAAATTGTTTTTGCTACTATTTTAGTAACCTTCTTTTTTGTAAAACTGATGTCCATTTGGAGATGGTTCATCGCCCTTATACGATCGTTTGCTATCATTTTTACAAGCTGGCATTATACTATAATGCAATAAATTAAAAGTTTTCAATAGAAAAATCAAAAGTATTATCACATAATGGAATCCATTTATCAAACTTTTCTGATTTTATACAATTTACTTTAATATTTTTTTCATTCTTGAATATATTTTTGAAGAAATGAGATGTTTTGATATTAGGAATATGCGCAATACCAACCTCTGTTCCGTCATCCATATCGAATAAAGAATATACATCACAATTCTTTGTGTTAGTCATTCTAAATTGAGTTAATGAATTGTCATAGTTCTTTGTAATGGGAATTGATCCTTTTGATTTAATAGCAGCAAACTCAGTTTCATTAGTATATACGTGGTATGCTTTTGTGTATTTACTGAGAAACATTAGACCTATGACTGTACTCTGAGCTTTAGGTAGTTTTTCAAATAATAAATCCGGTAAATCTTCTTTAACATATAGGCGAGCAATTTTGAACTCTATTTTAGTAATTGAAGCAAAACTTGGTAAAATTTCTTTTCTAATAATATCATATTTTTTTAACAAATCAACATTGCCATAATCTTTGTAATAAAATTCATGAATAATAAATGCTGTAGATGTTTTACCATTTTTAATAATCTTACCATCTAACACAGATCCTGTGTAATATTTAATATTAATAAATGGCAAGTACATATAAAACATTTTAATATCTTTAATATTTTGTTTTTCATTTGTGCTTTTCAATCCTTGTTTAGCTATTAAAATATGACACTTTTTATTATCAATAATGCAGAAAAAGATCAAGTATGCTATGCCTTGAAATTGTACAGAAATATAACCATCGTTATTCGCAATTGTTGTCAATTGTTTTTCTTCTTTTAACATTTCATATCTTGTATCGGCAAAATCAATACAAGAATATAAATTATCTAATATCTTTGGAATGTTGGATATTTCAACAGAACGCAACTTTAAAACATTAACAATATTCATTGATAATGTTAATATTATAATTTATTTATATGTGTAAAAATCAATTTTTATGTAAAATCAATTTTTAATATGTGGCAAAATCAGTATAACCTATGGCACTGGGCTTGTCATCGATATTATATAATTCATCGCCATAAAATCCGTCAACATTAGTATCGTCATCTGCTCTAGGTGCACTACGCATTAAAAATTCATCATGAACTTCGGCAATAGTTTTTGCATCATCACCATCTTCCATTGGAAAGAGGTCAGGATTTTCATTACTACGACTAGCAGCAAATGGAACAGTATCATCTTGCTCATATAAAAAATCATCATCTAAATCATGATCTGAATCAGGTTGAGATTTATTTGAGTGTCTCATTTTAAGCTTTTTAATAGTTCCAAGTGTAATAATTTGATCATCGTCCATTTCTAC
>Ga0257127_1002496_pt1 | contig 11257 bp, 13 predicted proteins | sample SI060_135mmetaG_FD_190152 | JGI IMG/M metagenome (GOLD analysis project Ga0257127, IMG submission 190152) | Marine microbial communities from Saanich Inlet, British Columbia, Canada - SI060_135m | ecosystem: Environmental > Aquatic > Marine > Inlet | place: Canada: British Columbia | collected...
TGACAATGGGAATCGCATCAGCAAAAGCACCAACAAAAGCAAAAGCACCAGCAAAAGCACCAACACCAGCAAAAGCACCAACACCAGCAAAAGCACCAGCAAAAGCACCAGCACCAGCAAAAGCACCAGCAACAATGACAATGGGAATCGCAACAATGGCAATCGCACCAATATCATCAAACCATAAAAAAAACCCCTCTCCAATTAAACTGCATCGAAAAATTGACATGCGAAAGATACATTTTTAGTTAATATGCATTAAATTTCCACATTTATGACTTGGAAAATTTATGACTTGGAAAATTTATGACTTTGAAAAATTGTTCTGAACGTTCTTGTATAGTTCAGCACATTTTGTAGCAGCTTGGGTTAGATATAGTGCTGCGGTTGATGCGTCAGTTGGTTCAGCAAAAGCCATTCTGATCTCACCCACGTTATTATGAGGATGTGGCTTTCTAAAACCAACAAAAGTAATACTCTTGTCATCAATGTAATGTTTTTGATACATATAATAGACCAATGGGTTTGCCAGTGTATAGTCTTCGTCCAAAAGCCTAATCATGAATTCATTTGGAACGGTTGAATCACGATTCGGCTCGATAATGATTTTATTATTCGTTTTCACATTTTCGATAAATGTTTTATACTTTTCAATTAAAATACCACACCCCAAGTCCATAAGGTGCATATTTTCATAGACACCAACTGATTCCAATAGAAATTCATGACTATCTTCAATCACATGGCGCTTTGCTTCCAATAGGCGCCAATTCTTTTCTTCGAATTCCAATTCCTCCTTTTTCATTTTTCCAGCTACCAATTCCTTTTTACGAATCATCCAAGCAGCATTCGCCTTTACCGGATCAATTGTCCCACCAAAACTACACGTTGATGCGACATTATACATTCCATCTTGCTTGGCCGTAGATACACCAATATCTGCTTCGAACTTGAGATGCTCTCCAGCGAGATTTTCGGACAACTTGGGCATAAGACGAGCCACGATAATGTAATCTCCTGTAAGTGAATTTGGTGGGAAAAATTTATGAGCAGAAGCATCTGTCAGATATTGCTTTGTGTTTTTATTGAAAATCTTGAAATCCTCTGTTGTTAAAAATTGAATGGTGCTGCCATCATTTTTCTTATCAACCTCCACTTGATAATCTTCATATGGAAATTCTGAGTCGCTGATATGAATGGGTATACATCCGATACGCTGCTTTATAATTTCATTATTGTGTCGACAAGTATTTATACTAATACGAATTTTATTTTCGTCGTGTGGAAATGCGCGAAATACGAATGTAGGAATATCTGCCGTAATTACACGGCGAATAGAATTTAGGAGTGTATGTTGCAATCCACCAAATGTCATTGACAATATTCCATTTTTTTCATCGAGGTTGCTGACTTTAGGATCCATGTTTTTACTCTTCTACTTATAGTTTCTATAATTTTATTAAATCATTTTTATTTAATAAGTTTAAAAAAATGCCATTATAGATAAATATATATAAATCATGAGTTCCATACTTTATTATAGCAATTGTTGCAATAATTCAAAGGAGATTTTATCAACGTTAACGAAAAGTGGTATTAAGGATTCTGTACACTATTTATGTATTGATCAACGCGAAAAGGATAATGGGGGAAACACATATTTAATATTGGAACAGGGTCAGAGGGTTATTCTTCCACCAAGTATAAATAAGGTACCTGCTCTATTGTTGTTAAATGAGGGTCATCGTGTACTTTTTGGCGCAGATATTCTAAAACATCTAAATCCGCGAGAAATATCATATGATAAACCAACTGTAAATATGGCGACTGAACCTTCACCATTCGGTTTTGGATGCGAAAGTAGCTTTGGCGTTTCTTCCGACTCGTATAGTTTTTGGGACCAAACCAGTGATGATTTACTTGCAGAAGGAAATGGTGGTGCCAGACAAATGTATAATTATACCTCTTTGGAAAAAAATAGTGTAATTGAAACTCCACCAGATACATATGCTCCAGATAAGATTGGTTCCGTTAGCTTGGAAAAACTTCAAAATGAGCGCAATCAAGATATACAGAATAAATAAATAAGTTAATTATTATAAAAATAATATAAACCGAATCACTCTTTCAACGTAATGGGAAAATTTAACGAAGCCTTTGAGCCAGTATTCATGAATCAAATGAATGAGTTTTTGAATAATTTAAGTCTGGTATTTTATGATGTGGAATTTATAAAAGATGGAAAAAAATATATTCACGCAATGAATGAGAAATATTTGATGAGAAATTGGAAAAAATTCATAGGTGATCCGTATAAAAAGGAAATAGAGGACATGAATGTGGGTGCATTGATTAAAAAAGTTGATTCCATTGGTCCTACATTGAAGCGCAAGGAAGCGCAAGCGCAAATGTTTATTCAAGTGATGAAAAATATGCACGAACTTTCCCGTGAGTCAAAAAATAATATCATCATGTATATATCGAATATAACAAATATAGTCAATGCTTATTTTTCGGATGAATAAACCCTATTTTACACCATTGGTATTAAAATTAAAAATATTATTTAAATGTAGTTTAAACAATATTTACTGATACTCTATATAATGGAACATTCTCAATCAGATAACAATGGTACGTGCGAAAAACAAGAAATCCCAGAGGAATTTGAAAAAATTATAAGTGAATGTATTATTGCACTTCTCGAAGTATGTCCTGAATATAAGAATAATGTCAACGAAGACCTTAAATCTATCATTGATGGTACATCGACCAAAAGTAATATTAAATCATTATACGAATATTGCTGTAATATTTATCCCATTAACATTTTTAATATCATGGGTAAAAGCGAGGAATTATTTGAAAATGACGAAAATGACACCCATTTCCTTCCCGGCATCGATTTTAAGAACATTTGGAAAGATGATAGTATTAGTGATATGACCAAAGAGACCATTTGGAAATACTTGCAGTTGATTCTTTTTACCATTGTTGGCAATATTTCTGACATGGATTCGTTTGGTGAAAGTGCGAAACTATTCGAAATGATTGATGAAGATGAGCTCAAGGATAAACTACAAGACACGTTTGAAAATATGGAAAAAATGTTTAGTGAAGAAGAGGCGGCTGAAAAGAATCGTGGCGATACCGGACACGGTGATACAATTAATGGTGATAATGATCAATGTCCTGGTAATACGAATAAGCAACCATTTAACATGCCTGATGTAAATAATATGCATGATCACATTAAAGGATTAATGGGTGGTAAACTCGGCAACTTAGCTGCAGAGATTGCTGAGGAAACCGCGCAAGAATTAAATATTGACGAGAATGACCACGGATCTGTGAAAGATGTATTTCAATCGATGATGAAAAACCCCACAAAGATAATGGGTATTGCGAATAAAATCGGAAGTAAATTGGAAACCAAGATGAAGTCTGGTGAACTCGATGAAAAAGAGCTTATGAAAGAAGCTGCCGACATGTTCAGTAAAATGAAAAATACTCCGGGTATGGGAGATATAGAAAAAATGATGCGTTCTATGGGAGGTATGGGAGGTATGGGAGGTAGAGGTGGAAAAGGAAAGGTGGATATGAATGCTATGCAACAGCATTTTGATCGTCAAACGAAAATCATGGGAATGAAAGAGCGTGCAGATAAAAAAGCGAATGAACGTCGGGAACAGCATCGCAAAGACGAAGAACATCGTATATGGGCAGAACAACAACCCAATACAATTGATCCTTCTCTGTTAAAAGAACTTGGATTAGATGAAAACGATTTCATTTATACAAATGGTGAAAAACCTGAGCGTACACCAAGACCTAATGCGGGCGACGGAAATTCTAAAAAGAGTAAATCGTCTGGTGGTAAAAAGAAGAAGAAGAAGGGTAAAAAATAAAAATAAATAATCATTATAGTATATATTATGAGTACTGTTGTATGGATGAAAGACCCGAAAATATTAATGAATAAAAGTTCTATCAATGAAGTTTGGCCTAAAAAAACGATGAATCCAGAGGAAAAGTTAAACGCAATTACTCGCTTAATCATTGTTATGACACTTTTAGGATACTTGATTACAAATAATTGGAAAATACTTATAATTGGAGTTATAGCATTATCCACATTTGTATTTCTTTATAGTGCGCAACAGAAAAAAACTGACTCCAATTCTATCACTAAAAAGTTCGGGTTAAAAGGAAAGGAGGCGATGACAAACCCATCTACTTATAAAAAGCACAAAAATAAATTCACTTCGCCAACACCAGAGAACCCTGTTATGAATGTTCTTTTACCAGAAATCAAGTATGACCCAAAACGTCGCCCAGCTGCACCAGCCTATAATCCTGTTGTAGAAAAGGAAATTAATAATGCAACAAAGGATTTCGTCGATTCAACTCTCGGAGGGAATGACGTACAAAAGAAATTATTCGCCTCTTTAGGCGATAGTTTTGATTTCGAAGTGGGCGCAATGAACCGTTTTTATGCAACTCCATCCACCACTGTACCCAATGACCAGGCCGGTTTTGCTGATTACTGTTATGGGAATATGGTTTCATGTAAAGATGGCGATGACTTGGCTTGCACAAGAAATGCTCCACGACTTGGATCAATTACAAATTAAATCGCAAAATAAATCGTAAAATAAATCGCATATTAAACTACAGATTTAGAAATATATATAAAAATGTATTGTTTATATATATAAATGTCAGCGATAAAAAATGGACTTTTTGATAATGCAACGCGCATAGGAAGCGACGATACTGATTTAAGTACTCGCACTGTTCAAAGTATGACCTCGGCCAATTATATGTTAAATAATTTCTTTTCACAAGACTGCAATATGAGCAGACCGATTGATCTCGCCACATCCCAACCAAGCGTGTTTTTCAAGGGAGGTAATCAGGTTGGTGCAGGAGGTTGCAACATTGATGAAAATTCCGACCTTCTAATTGGAAAGATTAACACTCATCCCAAGTGCAAAATTAGTCTTCTTGAGCGACCTTTTAAAACTGTGCCTTATTTAGGGCGAGGACAATCCAATCCTGTTTTAGAATCCAATATTCAACAGGGCGACATGGTGTCTAATAAAAAGAGCGTCAACCCATCCACTGAACGTTCCTTTATTCCATACAGTAATTATCCTCTTCTTCCTCAATTAGAAAGCTCTCTTACAAATCCCGCGAATTTTGTTGAAGGTGTTGCTTCCGATGGCTGGGTACGTGGTGGATTACCTTCTCGTTCGCTCCAAAAAGATGCTGACTATATTACGCACCACACCAAGGGCCAATACTAAGTAGCTGTGCAATACTAATAAGACATTATTTTAAGACATTATTTTAAGATACTATTATCTCAAAATAATATAAATGAATTTTAAGTATTACTAATAATAGGATGATTTTAACTACATGGAACTATAATACGTCGTTTATATGTACATATAACATGGATTTCGATTTTGACGATGAGGATAGGAACATATTATATCAGATGCAATTATTGGACGCGATTGAATTATTACAGCAAGAGGATGTTGCAAATATAAATATAGATGAAGCCGTTATGGACACTCGAATAAATGAGATTTATGAAGTCGTAAAGGATGAACCTACAGTTATAGAACAGCTTGAGAAAAGCACTTACTATGAACAATATAAAGAGGTTCCACTTGTTATTTTTAAAATGTTGTTTTCATACGACGAATTTGCCCAATTCCACCCAATTCTAAGTACTATTTTCAATAAGCTGAGGCTCAAAGAATAAGCTGATGCTCAAAGAATAAGCTGATGCTCAAAGAATAAGTAGACATTTAGAATATTATTCTATTGTATTACTATATATGGCATCTACTCGAAATAAAAATTGCGCTGCTGATTATAAATTAGAACAAAGAAGAATGGCTGAAAGTTCCCGATATAATGAATACGAATATTCGCAAGTTGGTCGTGCATATAACAATGCCATGCCCGATGTAGGTATTACTCCGAGTCATATGCCTCGAAACGCGTTTTCTCATAATTCGGTTGACATTGAATCTGCATTGAAGGGTATTAATTCCACAAATTTAGTTAAACCCGCTGCACCAACAGTTCCCGATCTAAAAACTATGCCGAATATTGCTTTTTTTGACCGCATGCAATGTATATTACCAAAACCTTTAGACATTGCGAAAGATCAACGACCGTTTCCAATTTAATTTAATTTAATACAATCATTTTTAACGTTGTTTCATATTATTTTTATCATTAAATAATATAAAATGCCTGAAAATAATTATACTTGTAGAGATAAATATTATAATTACGGAAGTTATTTGCGAAGCCGTGGATTCGATAAAGAAATTTGCACATTGCTTGCCGATATAGGAAATGGTAATTCTAATATCGGACCCATTGATCCAGGAGGGAGCTGTTCATCCGGAGATCCTACAACTATCAACAATAATGTTGTGATAAATCCTTGTGAAAATGATATTACGAATTCAACGGGGACATTGCTAATTAATGGTGGAGATCCGGCGAACCCGTCAATACAGGCAATGCATGGTGGTCATTTTGATGGCGATGTAATAATTCGGGGTAATCTTTCTGTAACTGGAGATTTAGAAGATCTAACCCCATTATCAGTGCATGAATCTCTCAATATAGATACACGTAATGGATATAAAGGAGATTCTTTTTCTATACATCAGTCTCAGGCGAATACTAAGGGAAATATTCAATCTATGTGGATGGATAGTTCGCGAAACACGGGTGATATAGATAGTTGGAAAAATTCCTTAGTATTTAGTATTGATGGCCCAGGTGGTACCGATGGTGCAACTGATCAATCTGGACACACCCGAATACTGCGTGGAGCTACTATTTGTAATTCGAATGTAGTGAGTGATATATCTTATAATCATAGCCCTGGATCAGACGTTGCTTTAAATGTTTATGGAGAGCTACATGTTTATGCCGACAATTCTGGTCCAGGATTAATAATTGTGGACGATTTAAGCGCGAATGACATTTCTGTTAATAATATTGATATTAATAACCTACTTACTGTTTCTGATTTAAGTGTTGAAGACCTGAGTGTCGACGGCATGCATGTAAACACCTTTGCTTTTATTCAAGATTTAAGTGCGAATGACATTTCCGTTAATAATATTGATATTAATAGCCTACTTACGGTTTCTGAGTTAAGTGTTGAAGACCTGAGTGTCGACGACATGCATGTAAACACCTTTGCTTTTATTCAAGATTTAAGTGCGAATGACATTTCTGTTAATAATCTCCATGTTCACAATGATATTATTTTTAATAAAAATCCTCTTGTAGATAGAGGTACTACTTTTGGAACTTATACTAATTTTGGCACAGCAAAAGCCGTTATAAAAATGGAACCTGGATCTACAACTCTTAATAATGCTAATACCAGTACACTTTTGAATTGTCCTGCGATTGATCCTCCTCCTCCTATTACACATTACTCAAACTACCCACCTGACACTTTTTCAGACGCAAGTCATAATATTATAACTAATACTGATTTTTTTAAGAATAGTATCATGGAATTTTCAGTATCATTGGATTGTTCTTTTAATTCCATTTCAAATGGTTTACGTTGTGTTCTTGAAAATGGTGCAAACCAATTGAAAATAGATGCGCGATCTATATCAGGTCTCACATATGAAAAACTTGTTTTTGGTCCTGTTAGTTATTATACGACAAATGACGATAATTATTACAAAGATATTGATATAGCCAATAATTTAAACGTTAGGTTAGAAATAATGGGTGCACCAGGTGGTAAAGTATATGATATCTCAAACGTAAGACTTACCATGACTACCACTAATATTGAGAACTAATTTTAAAATGTAATCGTATTATATAATGTCAAAAAACGCCTCTTCCTTGAATATGAAAATGGTAGCTATGATTATGGTATTTTATATGTTTCTCTCTTATGTCGCGGGACCTATGATAGCATATCATTTAGTAGGTAAAAATGCCAATTCCATTGGTACTGGATTAGTTATCGGTAGTATATTATCCATTCTTATGTGGTATAAATATGGTATATATATGGTGGAAAAATAATGAAATAATAATAATAATAATAATAATAATTTGGATTATAAAAATGTAAATTATTATTTATCATATACATAAAAAAAGCCATTAGGCACTTTTTATTTTAGTTTTAGTTTTAGTTGTTTATTTTGTTTTTATGTATTTATTTTGTTTTTATTTTTGAAATAGCCTTGCTTATTCTTCTTCAATTCATGTCTATGTCGCGATTCGGTTCGAAAGGGCTTGCCATCTCAGTGAATCCAAATATATCATTCGCTGTATTAATTGAGCGTGTCAATGCAACTGGACCTTTCAATTGATCCACATCCATAGCAGATGGAATTGAAATTGTTATACTGCGGGTCAATCCAGGTGGACAAATATCCACGAGTGGTTGTTCAGCTTCAAAATCTGTGGGGACTAATCGATTACGATGTGTATATTCGCCAAGCAATTCGTGTAAATTCTGAATTAACCAACCTCTCTCACCCAACTCTTCCAATATATTACTCATGTCCGCATAATGATCTAACAATTGACTCTTCATTTGAGCAACATAATCATTAAATATATTAATTTCATCACGTGATGCAAGGCCCAATTGTTTCATGCCACCTATGTCTCTCATAGTATCATATTCACCCCCTTCACCCAGGTCCAAGTGTATATCCATATCATTTGAAGGAGCAATAGACATGGTGCGAGTCAATGTGGGTGGATTACGGTAAATATGCTCTTCTTCTGGGACGAATGAAGGAGCAACAGACATGGTGCGAGTCAATGTGGGTGGATTCTGAATTAACCAACCTCTCTCACCCAACTCATCCAATTTATCACTCACAACTGCATATTGATCTAACAACAACCTCTTCTGTCGCACAATATAGTTCTTAAACATACGAATCTCTTCTACTTCCAATAAAGCTGCATTTCCTGCTTGTTTCATCCTATATATGTCTCTCATAGTATCATATTCCTCATCATCATCTTCTCCCATATCCAGTTGCATATCTGTATCACCCGAAGGCGCAACAGACATGCTGCGAGACAGTGCGGGTGGAGCATTGGACATGGTGCGAGTCAATGTGGGTGGAGCCACAGACATGCTGCGAGTCAATCCGGGTGGTCCCGAAGGATAACAATCAGTATTCGAATTCATGTTGATAGATTCTTTTCGCGCGTAATTTGATATCATATCTATATATATGATTACGTGTGTCATTTTTTTTTGGATGTACGCACATTAACACACCCACATAGCCAATGCATGCAACAGATTATTTATTATTGTTCTTGATATAATCTCGCATAAAGGATGGAATCTCGTTTTTTTTACTCGACAAGTATTTAATAGCCTTCTCTCTGTTTACCGAATCTTCATCTTGATAAGCACATATACTAACATAATAATATATATAATGTATTCTTCCTTCATCCAACAATAATTTATCACCCAATGTCATATATTGCATTTTAATGTCCATATGCTTTTCTTTAAAATAATAGAACAACGCCATTACACTGCTGTACATTTCATGATCATAATAAAATTCCATTAAATAAGAAATGCATTCTGGTCTCTCTTCATCCACCCCCATGCCAATTTCTAAATACATCAACGCGTCTATTGTAGAGCCATTTTTATAACACAAAACCCCTAACTGTAAAAAACTGTAATATATCTCTTGTTTACAAGTTCTATCGTCGCTTACAATATGTTTGTACCATTGAATTGCCTTTTCGTCATTACCACAAGTATTATAACTTTGAGCACAATAAAAAGCATATCGGGAAAATAATAAATCATCTTTTTCCGTTTCCATTTCTTTTTCCAACAATTGAGCATGTTTTTCATATTTACCAATGTCATTCTGTCGAATACCAAACGCATCACGTTGAATGAAATAGTCTCCCCCAAGTTCTTCTTTATCACATGGAGAGATTTCAGTTAAATGAATTAAATATTCATACAAGATACCAATATATCTCCATTCGTTTCTATTAGACAATAATCGTGGCTGATAATTAGTTTCTTTATCATCATGTTTCAAATAATACATTTTTTTATCAATCGTGTCTGGTATGTCAATATTTCCCTTTATTTTTTCACCAGCATTCCACAATAAAATATAATCTGTTTTATTAAATGCTAATTCTAATGCCTTATTCCTATTAAATCCAAAATCTCTCCAGGTATGTTCCACCAGTTCTCCTGGAATATTTTTAGTATCAAAGAACTGTTGGATTTTCAATTGAGTACCATCCATGGAACCAGTATCCGCAATAACCCAATAATCGAATGTGAAATGCAAACATAGATTTTTCAGTGTTTTCTCAATAAAATCGCCTTCATTTTTCACAATCATATTTAAGCACAATGATTTATTATCGAACATTTAGTGTTTATTTATTTATTACGTATACCCATGTTTTTATAATATTTATAATATATATTAGAAATGTCATTTACCAGATTTCACGACGATCCGTGTAGAATAAAAAAGGAATTGCAAGAATCTACTGACCCTGGTCGATATATGTTGGATGTCCCCGGTAATGGATTAGAACCATGTTTTATGGCAGACCCTTATATGCGAATGCAAAAATGGGGCGCCAATTTACACACAAACGTTATTGGCGTTGAAGACGACTTGCGTGGAATGACTCGCTCCATAAATCGCGATTATGTGAATAAAAATAATTATGCACAACATGCCGAGAAATCACAAGAGAAAAAATACCCGACTTGCAATCCGTTTACAGAACAAAGTCGCGCAACTCATCCGGCATGGGAAGTGAGAGATTTAGAACAAGTTGCCTGGAAAATTCTTCCATTGAATCCCCAAGAAAACACTTGTATTCCATTCGAGAATAATCTAAGCACACGTATTTTAGAAAAAGACCATTTCGTTGCCAAAGTCGAATGCATGCCGACGGATAATAACCGATATTCTATATCTACGCAACCATATTCTGGTACAGGTAATCCACCCAATACAATATGTTCGAGAGATTTAACATGTGGAAAAGTATCGAAAAAATAAAATAGTAGAATTATGAAAATATTATAACGTTTATGTTTATCAAAAAAATATAAAAGTTATATATAAGAATGGAATTAGCAATACCACTATTAGCATTGGGAGGATTCTTTGTATATTCAAATAAAGAAAATGATGAG
>Ga0257127_1002500_pt1 | contig 11252 bp, 11 predicted proteins | sample SI060_135mmetaG_FD_190152 | JGI IMG/M metagenome (GOLD analysis project Ga0257127, IMG submission 190152) | Marine microbial communities from Saanich Inlet, British Columbia, Canada - SI060_135m | ecosystem: Environmental > Aquatic > Marine > Inlet | place: Canada: British Columbia | collected...
CGTAATAATGCACTGTGGGTGGCAGAGCAACTTGGCATTAAATTACACATTATTGATGTGATTGAAGAGTATCGAGACGTTCTTTTAAATCCAAAACATGGTTATGGAAAAAACATGAATCCTTGTTTAGATTGCAAAGGGTTCATGGTGAAAAAAGCCAAGCAGTGGATGGAGGAGAATGATTTTGACTTTATTATTACCGGCGAGGTAATGGGTCAACGTCCTATGTCTCAGCGCAAAGAAACCATGCCAGTGGTGCAAGAAGAATCCGGCGCAGGTGATTTGTTATTACGCCCTTTGTGCGCTAAACACTTACCACTAACTAAGGCTGAAATTGAAGGCTGGGTGGATCGTGAACGGTTGCTAGACTTTTCGGGACGCACCCGTAAGCCGCAAATGGCGTTGGCTAAAGAATACGGTTTTGATGACTATGCCACTCCTGCAGGTGGCTGTTGTTTTTTAACCGATAAACAATATTCGGATAAATTAGTGGATATGTGGCAAGCCCGCGGTAATCGTGATTACCAACTTGATGATCTTATGATGCTTAAGGTGGGTCGACACATTCGCCCTAATCAGCGTTTCAAGATGATTATTGCTAGAGAAGAGGGTGAAGTGAAATTTTTAGAGGGTTATCGTAATCAGTACGCTCATTTGTATTCAACCAGCTGTAATGGCCCGATAGCATTAATAGATGGAGAGCCCAATCAAGAAGATATAAAGATTGCTGCTAAGATTTTGGCGAGATATTCCCAGGGTAGAGATGAAGACAGTGTTGATGTAGAAGTTAAATTGCAGGCTGGCGTAGCTCAGCAATTAAGTGTTAAACCTTTTTCAGCAGAAGAGATTGATAAAAACTGGATGGTTTAAGGTGTTATAATAGTAATACTTATTTAATTACTTAAGTATTATGAAAACAATTACTTTAAAAACCAAAGATGATTTTTTTGATCAAATCAATCAAATGGCGTTAGACGCCCATATATCCAAAAGTGCGTTGATACGAAAAGCAATTAGATCGTATCAAAAAAACCTTGAAAAGCAAAAAATTATCAAACAAATGCAAAAATCTTCTTTTGAAACTAGAGGTTTGGACGCTGAATTAAAACATGATTTTGAAGCACTAGACGATGAACACCTTTTGCCACCTTGGGAAGATTGATGAATTTTATTAGGGGTGGAATTTATTTGGCCAACCTTAATCCAAGTAGAGGCGCTGAAATTGGTAAAATTCGTCCAGTTTTAGTTATTCAGTCTAATGGGTTAAATAGCATTAAACATCCAACAGTAAATATTTTGCCACTTACTACAAATTTGAAAAACAACACTTTTTTGCATTTTAGAGTTAATAAAAGAGATGAGTTAAAGCATAATTCAGATATTGTTTGTGATTATATTCGTGCAATTGATAGTAGTAAATTCACATCAAGTATATTAACTCAACTTAGTAAAAATGAAATGCAACAAATAGAAGAAAAATTAAGTTGGATACTAGGCTTTAATGATTAACCACCACCAACAGCTTTAATGACCTCAATCTTATCACCTTCATTTAAGCTAAATTCAATATGTTTTGACTTGGGAATAATAGCTTCATTAACTTCTAGCGCGATACGCTGATCTTGATAACCCAATTTAGTGATTAAATCCTGTACATTCGAGCATTCATCTATTTTTAGATTTTCACCATTAACAACTAGATTCATTGATCCATTTTTCCTATCGCACAAGAGACGAATGATTTAGCTTTAGCTTTAGTAGAATCAAATCCATGAACAGAATCAACCTTGGGGTAGCCTAAACCTAGTAAAACCTCAGTTAACTCCTTCCTTTTAGATTCGTCAATATCAATATCAATAATGCCTTGCTCGATATTAATTTCAATATTCTCAGTATCGAAAACCTTGGTTAATTTTTTAGTGATTGTGCCTGCACAACCACCGCATTTAATATTTTCAACAGTAATGTTCATAACACTCCAAAAATTGACAATTCATGACATCATTATATCACTCTAATTTATTTATTTGAGTATCAGCTTGAATGACGATTGTGGTAAAATTTTCGGAGTTTTGGATTCAGGAGTGTTTGGTGTCGCAAGTTGCATTATTAGCCGTGTTAGCTTTGGAAGATGGTACGATTTTCCACGGTAAATCGATTGGTGCTAGTGGCAATACAGTCGGCGAAGTGGTGTTTAATACTTCAATGACCGGCTATCAAGAAATCCTTACTGACCCTTCTTACGCACAACAAATTGTTGCACTGACTTACCCTCACATCGGCAATACAGGTACTAATTTGGTTGATGAAGAGTCTAGTCAAATTTACGCTTCAGGTTTGATCATTCGTGATTTGCCGCTCATGGTAAGCAATTGGCGTTCGAACATGCCTTTAGATGAGTATTTATCCTCGCACAATATTGTGGCCATTAGCGACATTGATACCCGTGCACTAACGCGTCATTTGCGTGAAAAAGGCTCTCTTAAGGGTTGTATTATCAGCGGTGACGATGTTGATGAAGCAGAAGCCATCGAAAAAGCACAGTCTTTTGCAGGTCTAAAAAACATGGATTTGGCAAAAGTAGTTTCTACTACTAAGACTTATGAGTTTAATAAAGGTTCGTATTTGTTAGAAAGTAATGAATTTAGAAAACTTGATGCAAAATTTAAGGTTGTGGTTTATGACTATGGCGTTAAGAAAAATATTTTAAGAATGTTGGTGGATCGAGGCTGTGATTTAACTGTGGTGAATGCCAAAACTCCAGTGGACGAGGTTTTGTCAATGGATCCTGACGGTGTATTCTTATCTAACGGACCGGGTGATCCTGAACCGTGTGATTATGCCATTAGCAGTATTCAAACTTTATTGGAAAAAAACACGCCAATTTTTGGTATTTGTTTGGGTCATCAGTTGTTATCGTTAGCGAGTGGCGCTAAAACCCAGAAAATGAAATTTGGTCATCATGGCGCTAATCATCCTGTGCAAGACTTAAACACCAAACAAGTAATGATTACTTCGCAAAATCACGGCTTTGCCGTATCAGAGGACAATATACCGGATACACTGGAAATTACACATCGTTCGCTATTTGACAATTCAATTCAAGGTGTTAAAGTAGCCAATAAACCTGCTTTTAGTTTTCAGGGTCACCCTGAAGCTTCACCAGGTCCGCACGATGTAAGCGGTTTATTTGATGTTTTTATTGAGGAGATGAAAAAATGAAAAATATATTGATGAGCTTATTATTGCTATTGATGGCTAACACAGTTGTTTTAGCTGAAGAAGACATTGATCCATTTGAGGATATGAATCGAGTTATTTATGATTTTAATGAAACAATTGATGATAATCTGCTTGAGCCTGTTTCTAGAGCGTATAAAGAACATGCACCTGGAATTCTACAAAGTGGAGTTAGTAATTTCTTTGGTAATTTGCGTGATGTGTCTACATTGGCTAATCAAATATTACAATTTAAACCCGTTGAAAGTGTAACCACGTTGGGTCGTGTTATTGTGAATTCAACCATTGGTTTGTTTGGCTTATTTGATGTGGCCTCTGAGATAGACTTGACTAAGAGTACAGAAGATTTTGGTCAAACATTAGCCGTATGGGGTGTCGGCGATGGTCCGTACGTAATGATACCGCTGTTAGGCCCGTCAACCGTAAGAGATGGTGTTGGCCTTTATGTGGATTTAACATCCGATGCAAACATGATCAATGAGATGGATGATATCGGCTTTGTCAGCGCTAGTATGATGAATATAGTTGATAAGCGTGTGGAGCTCTTACCCGCGACTGATTTGTTAGATCAATCGGATGACCCGTACATTACCATGCGTTCATCGTATTTGCAAAAAAGACAATTTGACATTTTCGATGGCAATCCCCCCATTGAAGAAGATGACGAATTCTAAAATAATTTAAAAACCAGAAACGCATGCCAAAAAGACAAGACCTGAAGAGTATTTTAATTATTGGCGCCGGTCCAATTGTAATTGGCCAAGCTTGTGAATTTGATTATTCGGGCGCACAAGCTTGTAAAGCCTTGCGTGAAGAGGGTTATCGCGTAATTTTGGTGAATTCTAATCCTGCAACCATCATGACCGATCCGCAAATGGCAGATGCAACCTACATTGAGCCAATTGAGTGGCGCACGGTTGAAAAAATCATTGAAATTGAAAAGCCCGATGCATTATTGCCAACCATGGGTGGCCAGACAGCGCTCAACTGTGCACTTGATTTAGAACGCCACGGTGTATTAGAAAAATACGGTGTTGAGATGATTGGCGCGAAGAAAGAAGCCATTGATAAAGCTGAGGATCGTGATTTATTCCGCGAGGCAATGTTAAAAATTGGCTTAGATATGCCAAAAGCAGCGGTGGCACATAATTTAGAAGATGCGCATAAAATTCAAGAAGAAGTTGGCTTTCCAACCGTTATTCGTCCTTCGTTTACCATGGGTGGTTCTGGCGGTGGTATTGCTTATAATAAAGAAGAATTCATTGAAATTTGTGAGCGAGGTTTGGACTTGTCACCCACTAACGAATTACTGGTTGAAGAGTCAATCCTCGGTTGGAAAGAATTCGAGATGGAAGTGGTGCGTGATACCAAAGACAACTGCATCATCATTTGCTCGATTGAAAATCTAGATCCAATGGGTATTCACACGGGTGATTCAATCACGGTTGCACCTGCACAAACTTTGACCGATAAAGAATATCAAGTGATGCGCAATGCTTCACTAGCAGTTCTTAGAGAAATTGGCGTTGATACCGGTGGTTCAAACGTGCAGTTTGCACTTAATCCAGAGGATGGTCGTTTGACCATTATCGAGATGAATCCACGTGTTTCTCGTTCATCAGCGCTTGCATCAAAAGCCACTGGATTTCCCATTGCAAAAGTGGCTGCTAAGTTGGCAGTAGGTTATACGCTTGATGAGCTTGATAATGATATTACTGGTGGTAAAACACCGGCCTCATTTGAGCCAAGTATTGATTACGTGGTGACTAAAATTCCAAGATTTGCTTTTGAAAAATTTCCGAAAGCGGATGATCGCCTCACTACGCAGATGAAATCGGTAGGCGAGGTGATGGCGATGGGTTCAACTTTCCAAGAGTCATTACAAAAAGCTTTGCGTGGTTTGGAGACGGATAAATCTGGCTTAGACCCTATCGTTGACTTAAATGCTGATGATGCACGCAATAAGATTCGATCCGAGTGTATTTCCGCACGCGGTGACCGTATTTTCTATTTGGCCGATGCGTTTAGATTTGGCATGAGTCTGGAAGAAGTGTTTGATTTATCCAAGGTTGATCCTTGGTTCCTAGCCCAGATACAGGACATTGTTTCTACTGAAATGCAAATTAGCGGTTCAAACGTGGTTGATATTGATGCGGATCAAATGTTTGGACTTAAGCGAAAAGGCTTTTCCGATGCACGATTGGCAGATTTATTCTGTTGTTCTGAATCATCAGTGCGTGAACGTCGTAAAGTACTGAACATTAAACCTGTGTTTAAGCGTGTAGACAGTTGTGCGGCTGAGTTTGACACACAAACGGCTTATTTGTATTCTACTTACCAACAGCAGTGCGAGTCTAATCCCACTGATAATAAAAAAATCATGATTCTTGGTGGTGGGCCTAATCGTATTGGTCAGGGCATTGAGTTTGATTATTGTTGCGTGCATGCATCACTTGCTTTGCGTGAAGATGGATATGAAACCATCATGGTGAATTGTAATCCTGAAACGGTTTCAACCGATTATGATATCTCTGATCGCTTATATTTTGAACCATTGACATTAGAGGATGTACTGGCTGTAATCGATATTGAAGATCCAGATGGTATTATTGTACATTACGGTGGCCAAACACCACTTAAATTGGCCGATGCTCTTGAAAAGAGTGGCGCAAAAATTATTGGCACTAGTCCTGATGCCATTGATTTGGCGGAAGACAGAGAGCGTTTTTCTAAAATGCTGCAAAAGTTAAAACTTAAACAGCCACACAATGGAACAGCGCGCTCACTTGAGCAAGCACAAGACATTGCCGATGCCATTGGTTTTCCATTAGTGGTTAGACCTTCGTATGTACTTGGTGGGCGTGCAATGGAAATTGTTTATGATAAAGATAGTCTGGATCATTACATGCACACAGCTGTGCAAGTATCGAACGATTCACCCGTATTGCTAGATTCATTTTTAGATCACGCCATTGAGGTGGATATTGACGTCATTTGTGATGGTGAAGACGTGGTGATTGGCGGTATTATGCAGCACATTGAGCAAGCAGGTATTCACTCAGGTGATTCGGCCTGTTCACTGCCTCCTTATTCATTGTCAGCCGATGTGTTGGATGAGATGCGCTCGCAAGTCATTGCCATGGCTAAAGAGTTGAATGTCATAGGACTTATGAATACGCAACTGGCCTATCAAGATGGTGATATTTACATCATTGAAGTTAATCCACGTGCTTCACGCACCGTGCCGTTTGTATCAAAAGCCATTGGTGCGCCATTGGCAAACATTGCAGCAAAGGTTATGTCGGGCGTTTCTCTTAAAGAACAAAACTTTTTAAAAGAGGTTGTTCCTGATCATTTCAGCGTGAAAGAAGCGGTGTTCCCATTCAATAAGTTCTTGGGTGTGGATCCTATTTTGGGGCCTGAAATGCGCTCAACGGGCGAAGTAATGGGCATTGGTAAAGATTTTGCTTCAGCATTCGACAAGGCGCAACTTGCTGCTGGTAGTCGCGCACCAGAAAGTGGCAAAGTGTTTGTAAGCCTGCGTAAGCTCGATCGTAATGATTTGGTTGATTTAGGCAAAAAGTTATCATCCCAAGGTTTTAGTTTAGTGGCCACTCGCAGTAATAGAGACATGTTGAATGAAGCTGGCCTTGAATGTGAAGTCGTTAATAAAGTCTCTGAAGGCTCACCACACATTGTTGACATGATTAAAAATGATGACATTGACTTGATTATTAATTCTACTGAAGACACGCAAGGTGTGGAAGATGCAGCGGCAATTCGTTGTCAAGCATTGGTGCACAAAGTGCCATTCACAACCACAGTGGCTGCTGCTTTTGCCATGTTGGATGGGTTAAGAACCAACGATCAGTTAACGGTAACCAAACTCCAATCCCTGAATTAACATAGGTTTTTTATACAATGGAAAATATCCCAATGACCGTCGGTGGCGTTAAAGCGCTGGAAGCAGAGTTGTTAAAACTCAAAGACATTGAGCGCCCGCGCATTGTTCATGACATCGCTACTGCACGTGCGCATGGTGATCTCAAAGAAAACGCTGAATATCATGCTGCTAAAGAAGAGCAAAGCTTTTGCGAAGGTCGTATTAAAGAGGTCGAATCAAAACTTTCACGCATGCAAGTCATCGATGTTACCAAGCTTAATCAAAACGGTCGTTGTGTGTTTGGCACTACCATCACTTTATTGAACGTTGAAGATGACAGTGAAATTAAATATCAAATTGTGGGCGAAGATGAAGCCGACATATCGCTAGGTAAGATTTCATGTCATTCACCCATTGCCAGTGCATTGATGGGCAATGAAGAGGGCGATGAGGTGACGGTAAAAGCGCCTAAGGGAGACATTGTGTACGAAATTCTAGAGGTTGAATATATTTAAATAACATGAAAAATTTATGGAATGACACTGAAGCTAGCCAATTTAAAGACGATTTAGCCTTACGTGTTTACACCTCACGCTTACTCGGTCAAGATTCCTCTCTGGTTCTTCATGGTGGTGGCAATACCTCGGTAAAAATTACCGAAACCAATATCGTTGGTGAGCAGGAAGAAATTCTTTATGTGAAAGGCAGTGGCTGGGATTTAATTTCAATAGAAGCAGCTGGTTTTTCACCGGTACGCATGGCACACATGATCAAACTTGCTGAGTTAGAGTCACTTTCTGATCCACAAATGGTGAATGAGTTAAAAACTCAACTTACTAATGCCTCTGCCCCAGCACCGTCAGTTGAAACAATTCTGCACGCAATCTTACCCTTTAAATACGTTGACCATACTCATGCCGATGCAGTCGTGACTATTTCTAACACATCGAACGGTGAAGAAAGGATTCGAGAGATTTATGGTGATCGAGTGGTTGTTGTGCCTTATGTTATGCCAGGGTTTGACTTATCAAAAGATGTGGATCGATTGTTTTCAGAACAGGCTACGGATAAAACCGAAGGCATGGTGTTGTTAAATCATGGTATTTTTTCTTTTGGAGATACGGCAAAGCAAGCCTACGACAGAATGATTGAGTTAGTGGATCTTGCAGAGCAGTATTTGATCAAACAAAATGCTTGGGAGGTTAAAAAACCATCGAGTAATGTAAGTTCTAAATCAATCCGTAATGAAATTGCACGGTTAAGATCTGAGATCTCAGCAGTGATTGATAATCCAATATTATTTAATCTGACTAATAGCAAACAGGGCATTGATTTCTCTAATCGAGATGATGTTGATGATATTGCAACCAGGGGACCAGTAACACCTGACCATGTAATTCGCACCAAACGCATTCCAATGATTGGCCGTGATGTTGGCGCATACACAAAAGCATACGAAGCGTATTTTAAAACGCATGAGCCTAATGCAAAAGAGCGAAAAACCATTCTTGATACAGCACCACGCGTAATTTTAGACTCAGAGTTTGGTCTGTGTGCAGTGGGTAAAAACATGGGTGAAATTGGCATTATTGCTGATTTATATAAACACACGATGCAATGCATACTCCGAGCGGAAAAACTCGGCGGTTGGCAGGCTTTGCCCGCATCGGATATTTTTGATCTCGAGTATTGGGATCTTGAACAAGCGAAATTACAAAAAAGTGGTACTTCTCCAGAATTTCAAGGTGAGGTAGTGCTCATCACTGGAGCTGCGTCAGGCATTGGAAAAGCTTGTGTAGAATCTTTTCTTACTCGCGGTTGTGCTGTGGTGGGTATTGATTTAAACGTTACTATCGAGAAGACTTCAGCAAATAATAATTACTTAGGTTTGGTTTGTGATGTTACTGATGAAAACGCACTTAAGGATATGCTTGAGACGAGTACACGTCATTTTGGCGGTATCGATATGGTTGTGTTGAATGCCGGTATTTTTCCTGGTGGAAAAACGGTTTCTGATTTACCTACTGATGAGTGGCGTAATATTTTTTCAGTTAATCTAGATGCAAATTTAACCTTGCTTCGTGAAGTGTATCCTTTATTAAAACTTGCGCCCAATAAAGGACGTGTGGTGATTATTGGCTCTAAAAATGTACCTGCTCCTGGTCCTGGCGCAGCTTCCTATTCGGCTTCTAAAGCAGCACTTAATCAGTTGATGCGTGTACTTGCCATGGAGTGGGGGAGTGACGGTATCAGACTTAATACATTGCACCCTAATGCGGTATTCGATACCGGTATTTGGACGGATGAAGTACTAGAAGCAAGGGCAAAACATTATGGATTGAGTGTTAAAGAATACAAAACCAACAACGTGATGAAAGTTGAAGTCAACAGTGTAGATGTGGCGGAGTTAGCCGCTGAAATGTGCGGGGTTTTGTTTTCCAAAACTACAGCAGCACAAGTGCCGGTTGATGGCGGCAATGATCGAGTAATTTAAATATAGGAAAATAATGAGCAATAAATCAGTACTTGGAATTATTGGTGGCAGTGGTGTTTACGACATTGATGGGCTGACCAACACTCGTTGGAAAAAAATAGAATCTCCGTTTGGTGAACCTTCAGATGAATTATTATTTGGTGAGTTAGATGGCCAGAAAATGGTATTTTTACCAAGACACGGTCGTGGACATAGAATTCCTCCATCAAAAATTAATTTTAAAGCGAATATTGATGCCCTAAAAAGAGCGGGCGTGACCGATGTGATCTCAGTTAGTGCAGTTGGTTCCTTGAAGGAAGAATTAAAACCAGGTGTATTTGTTATCGTTGATCAGTTTATCGATCGAACTTTTGCCAGGAATAAAAGTTTTTTTGAAACCGGCCTTGTGGCTCATGTTTCTATGGCACATCCAGTATGTAACCGACTAGGCGAACATTTAGAATTAGCCGCTAAAAATAGCAACATTGAAGTGGTACGCGGTGGCACATATTTAGTCATGGAGGGTCCTCAATTTTCATCAGTAGCAGAGTCTGAGCTTTACCGTTCTTGGAATTGTGATGTGATTGGCATGACTAATATGCCTGAGGCAAAACTCGCTAGAGAAGCAGAAATGTGTTACGCAACGGTGGCCATGGTCACTGATTATGATTGCTGGCATCCGGATCATGATAATGTGACGGTTGATGCGATTATTAAAGTATTACTTGCTAATGCCGATAATGCACGCTCTTTGGTTAAAAACGTTGCACCAAGTATTGACACTGACACGCATGGTGTGACTTGCACTTGCAAAACTGCACTTGATAATGCCATTATTACCGCACCAGATGCTAGAGATCAAAAAATAGTTAATAAATTATCAGCCATCACAGGGCGAGCGCTGAATCAATAATACACATAGGAGATAGTTATGCCAATTAAATCACGCATTAGAACGATAGAGCATTATCCAAAAGAAGGGATTATGTTCAGAGATTTCACCACGCTTTTGCAAGATCCAGTAGGGTTTCGAATCTCTGTCGATGAGTTGTTTAATCGTTATAAAGACATGAAAATTGACAAAGTCGCTGGCATTGAATCTCGTGGTTTTATTATGGGCGGGGCATTGGCTTATCTTTTGGGTGTAGGTTTTGTGCCTATCCGAAAGCAGGGTAAATTACCCTCTGAGACCATTGGTCAAGATTATGAACTGGAGTATGGTACAGATAGAATTGAGATTCATATTGATGCAATCAATCCTGGAGAAAAAGTACTCATTGTTGATGATTTAATTGCTACTGGTGGCACGGCTGAAGCCGCAGTAAAACTGATACAAGAAATGAAAGGCGAAGTGGTTGAATGTTGTTTTGTGATTGATTTACCTGATATTGGCGGTAGAGCGCGCTTAGAGGGCATGGGGCAAAAAGTATTTGCACAATGTGAATTTGAAGGCGATTAAATGAGCGAGAATATTGAGACATTAAGATGGAACGAGGATCATTTTGAAATGATTGATCAGCGTATTTTGCCTGCTGAATTTGAATACATCTCATACACTACAGCGAATCAAGTTGCGGACGGTATTCGTGATATGGTTGTACGCGGTGCACCCGCCATTGGTTGTGCAGCTGCGTACGGCGTAGCACTCGCGGCACT
>Ga0257127_1002521_pt1 | contig 11191 bp, 6 predicted proteins | sample SI060_135mmetaG_FD_190152 | JGI IMG/M metagenome (GOLD analysis project Ga0257127, IMG submission 190152) | Marine microbial communities from Saanich Inlet, British Columbia, Canada - SI060_135m | ecosystem: Environmental > Aquatic > Marine > Inlet | place: Canada: British Columbia | collected...
ATTACAGAAACGGCTTACTTTGAAGTCTTGCTGGTTTTCTGGGTAGCGGTACTTGTTGTTTCTTACCAAGATGTCATCAAAGATGATATTGGAGAGCTCTTTGGTCTGCTCTGACCCCTCAATCTCAATATTGCGAATCTCATTCTCAATCTCTTTCTCTTCATTGGTAAGGAAGATGTACTCATCCCCATTACGGGCAATCAGCATCTCTTGCTCCAACTTGATAAGGCTCTGGTCGATCTCTTTTTTCAGTGCGATCTTGTCGCTGTCGATCTGATCAACAGCAAGGGTAACCAGATTGTCGATCGTGCTTTTGAGGACATCAACATAGCGGATGAGGAAGAGTGTTTTTAGAATATTGGTATCGAACTCGGTCAACTTTTTGAGATCACACGCATTGTCGATCGTGCGTTTGACGGCAGGCTCTAGGAACCCCTCGATGGGTTGATAGAAGCAGTGCATGGGTACTAATACACCCACCTGCTGCGCCTTGATCTGTTTAGCCGCACTCTGGAACGCATCCAGCAGGGAACGCTCACCCATCGCCAAATGCTTGCCGGTTGCCCCTTTGGTACGGATGGATTCAAAGACCTTTTGTAGCAGTGGATAGTGGTAAGGGACAAAGGGGTAGTTGTCGACAAAGGAGATGCTGTCTTCGTAGTTCTCCAGCTCTGCTGTAGTGGTTTTATCAAAACTGAGCTGGTTACGAAGGATGTCACCTTTGTCTGCATAAAATGTATTGAGACGTTCTCTGGCAGGCTCGGTCTTATCAAGCAGTCGTTTCTGAATTACCTCACTGGTGTTTGAACTAGAGAGTGAAATGCGGGTGTAGAAACGGCCTTGAATCTTGGAGAAATCATTGGAGTCTCCTGCTGATTTCATTCCTCCCAGTACCGCATCAATATCTGCTTGCGAGGTGACGACCACCCAAGCCCTACCACTGCAGGCTGTACCAAGCTCTTCTGTAATGGTTTGCAGCTTCAGCATCATCTGGGTATTTTTTCCAATGAACTGACCCACCTCATCCACCAAGAAGATGACGTTGTGGCTCCCTTTCTGTTGGATGTACTCATTAACCCAGCTGGAGAAATTTTTGATATTGAGTTGGAAGTTACTCTCTAAGTTCTCAACGGTTTGCCTGCTGGACTCTTCGCTCTGACCTGTCGCAGTTGAAAATGCCTTAACGATTTCATCCTGACAAAATTCCCAGGCATCACGCTCCTGCTCCCAGTTAGAGCCGTACTCTTTCAGAAAGACCTCTTTAAACCGCTCATAGTGGCCCTTCTCATCTAGCGTCCGCTCCATGTGGGCAATATGCGCATGATCTGCGCAGTACCCAAGGCGCTCATTGAACACTTTGATAAAGACTTTAAGAATCGCATCTTCCTTATCATCCGTGTTGGCCCTTGAGTCAATATTGAAGAGCATCACGTCCGCGCTTTGATTCGAGGCTACGTGGATATCACTAAGGAGCAGCTTGTCTGTCACTTTCTCTTCAAAGAAGTTATAGGCCTTTTTCGATACGCCATCGACAGAGACTTCAAGGTTCTCTAAAAGGTAGGAGAGAATTTTGATGAAGTGCGATTTACCAGAGCCAAAGAACCCTGACACCCAGACTCCTACCTTGCCCGCAATAGATGGGTCTTTAGGATTATTGATCGCAGCCACATAGGTCTCAAGGAAGTTTCGGAGGTGCTTATCCAGCTCCTTGGTGACCACATACTCATCCAGCTCTGTATAGATCACTGACTGGTCAAGCTGCTCTGCTTTGACGACTCCGTTAATGTCACGGACCAACGGTTTCTCGAATAGCTCTTCTACAATCATTTTTCCTTCTCCTCATCAGGAACCAGGTCAAAGGCACGGTAGTAGTTACTTGACTCAATCATTCCAAATGTTTTCAATTCAGTACCCGAATAACTCCCTGGAAAGAAAAGAACCAATGGAGTGCCTCCTAACCTGGAGTGGAGCGCATTGAGGATAGCGTGTCCACGCACAAGAGGCCAGGCACTGCCCAAACCACTCATCAACACGAACTGCTGCTGATCTGCTTGCACTTTATTACTGATAAACTCAGCAACCCTCTCTTGATCTAATGGAGCCTTCAACGCCTTCTTGAGCGCTGCAGTACCCTTCTGCTTCTCTAACTTATAAGACCTGTCTAGTAGCCCACGCTCTTCTATCATTTCAATCAACACCTCGAACAGGTTGAGGTGGATAAATTGGTAGCGTTTTCGTTGTAGTCGCAGCGTAAGGTCGTTGAGGTAAGTTCGCACTTCAATCTCGTATTCTGGGGGGTAGTCAAAAACCCAGAATGCCAACTCTCCTCCAAGGCGCTCACTATGCAGAAAGCGCTCGCTCTCAATCGCAGGCTGAACTTGCACCAGGCGTTGCTGGAGGTTGTATTGAGACCTGCTCACACTTTGCACTCCATGGTATTCATCCACTGCTCTTTGCCCAGCTCAATTAGCCAGCGTTTGGTTGCCGGAAGTAGGTAGACCGTCTGGATGTTTTTTTTCAGGCCAGAATCGAGGTACCCCCCATCCGCCAAGATCGTCATTAAATTTCTACCTGCAAGATTGACTGTTTTATCGCTTAGTTCAGCGAGGACTGGGATTGTCTTTGCGCGATCTTGGTAGAACTGAGCCCAGTCTGCCTTACTGATAGAGGTCTGGTAGCGCCGAACCGCATCCAACAAAACTGTTCTCATAAAATCTTCAACTACGGGAGAGCGCAGCATTACAGCAACCATGAGTAACTGGCGCAGTAGTTGATCATCAGCACTCTCAACAGCTTTCAGAAACTGCTCTCCCAGTGGTTCCAGTCTCTTCCTGAGGAGGTTTGCAATCCGAACAGCAGTCACTGGTGACTTCTGTTGCAAGATGTTTTCACTTGTTACTACTCTCTTCCACTCATCATCCGTGGGGTGACGCAACAATATTTCCACAATTGATCGACTCTCCCCCATCAACAAAGCGCGTGCTGAGGCTAAATCACCAAGGTATGTTTGTCGGTCTGTCATGTTCATTTTGATGAGGAATTATACAGTGAAGAACCTGAAACAATACGGTAATAGGGCATCGCCCAACGAGCGTAAATACTATCAACTATTAACGCGATATAGTGCCGCGTAACAAAATGTAACAATCACCCTTTTGCCGGATGCTTCTCTGCATTCTTGATGAGCTTATCGGTTACAGCCTGATCCAGATCCATGTCTAATTTATCTGCAAGGCGCAGTAGGTAGATCATGATGTCTGCCATCTCCTCTTTCACATGCTCGTTCTCTCCACTGTGCATGATTGCGGCTGACTGCTCTGGTGTTAGCCATTGGAATATCTCTACAAGCTCGGAAGCCTCTACTGAGAGTGCCATGGCTAGATTTTTAGGATTATGGAATTGATCCCAGTTTCGCTCATCTGCGAACTGGCCAAGCTGTTGCTGAATCTTTTTGATGTCCACTAGCGGCCCTTAGGTTGATGATTAGCTGTTCAACATACCGAACACATGCCCTCGTATCTTTTGCATAATAGCACTCATACTCGCTACTACGCTCTACCTCGGGATGATCTTGATCTTGCCGCTGTTCACCTTCTCCATAACCTCTTCACAGTCACCCCCCATCTTCGCACAGCATGACAAACTCCACATCTTCATCATCCAGCTTATCATCTTTCAAAAATGGAGCAAACCGCCCCATGGAAGACATGGTTACTGATAGATATAGCAACAAGATGGCCGATAAAAACAATCAGCTCTGCAATATTTCCCATACTGTTCTATGCTATCCCTCGTATCGCTACTCATCTAATTTGCCTGCATAGAAACCATACCACCGACCTACTATTGACCTATCCCTCCCCCTGCCTGGGGGAGGGGATTTTTACCGCAATAAATCTATGAGAGACTGAACAGCATGAGTCCCGCTCAACCCTCATTGAAAATTCTGTTGCTGACCCACAGCTTCAACGGCCTCAGTCAGCGTCTGTTTGTTGGAAAGATTGAGGGTCAGGGAAAGATTGAGGGTCAGGTCTAGATTCGTGGTAAATATAAGACAGAAAGATTGAGGGTCAGGTCTAGATTCGTGGTAAATATAAGACCACTTATCTAGACCTGACCCTATCTTTGTTCTACTCCCCCAATTGGATATTCCGCTCAATCCGGCCACTTGATTATTTCGTCTTAGCCTAGTTCCTTCATTGTTTAAATCCTTTGCATTCATAATCAGCCTCTCCAAATCGCATCCTCAAACAGGCCCTAAATTTGTGCAATCAGCCTATCTTTTACTTTTAATGAAGTAGTAACTGGACACCAAATAGCCAGTCTTAAAATTGTAGAACTCAGCATATGTAGCATCCGCAGACAGCGAGATCGTCGGGATCAAACGCCCTATTTTGCTCTTAAACTTCTCTTCTATTTTTTTCAAAAATTCAGTTTTGCCGTGTCCATGAATCTTCGACTGATCAATCATAAATTGAAGTACCATAAAGACAACCTCTCCCTCGTCAGATGAGGAAAGATCATAGCTCTGTACGCTCGATGGTAGCTTATCAGGCAAGACATCCTTGATCTCTTGAGGAATAAGTTTGCTCTCAATAATCACTTCATAAAAAGCGTCTAGAGAGGTTGAAGCCGCTACCCCACAGGGCAAAGAAAAAAGAATCAGTATTAGCTGTATCGATTTCATCTAGTTAATTATGCAAGTGTTACGCTGACAATACTCTGCAGAACTAATGGTCAAAATCTGCGCTTTTTCTATAGCTCAATGCCATCATGTTGTATCGAAAAAATATGTAACCAAGGCTATTCCTCTTCTACATTTATGACCAATCATTTACTCTCCTACAATGAAACCTCAAAGGCTCCCTCACCCTCTTCAAACGAAGCATTGATAATCTTGAACACATCTGTGAGATATTCACCCTCTTTAGCTTCAATGCTGTCGCGCAAGTAACCAGGAATTAACTCAAGAAATTCATGTTTATCGATTGGACAGTGCTCTACTAATGCCTCAATCATCGCAGAACGTAGCAATCTCTTCGAACGTGGAGTATCTGGAAGTTGAACTAATATTACTTCACGATTGAATCTATCAAGCTGATCATAGAGTGAGGAGTTATCTACGTACTCATCCAGCATCTGCTCACTTCCATCAGCTTGCTCGATGATTTCATCAATTATTTCTGTTTCTGGCTGTAATTCTTCTTCTGGGATCTCCCCTACTTCCTGCTTGCTAGCTGCCTTGAGCTTCTCTAATTCATCAAGGATCGGACGTATCTCAGATTGGGGATTCATAAACCAGTCTGTAGACCAGATTCTGCGGATTCTCCAACCGAGACGCTCTAGAATCTCTTGACGTAAGCGATCTCGATCTCTGGCAGATTTTGCAGAGTGGTATGTAGCACCGTCACACTCTACACCCATCAGATAACGGGACGGCATATAGGGATCAACTACGGCAAGATCGATAAAAAAGCCGGAAACGCCAATCTGCGCCTTGCACTCATACCCGTGCTTTTCAAGTTCGTTAGTAACGGCAATCTCAAAATCACTATCAGGCGGTCTACCTGTTTCACCCTCTTCCACTGCCAGTTCGCCGGTCTCACAGAACTTGAAGAAGTTGTGGAGCTCTCTAACACCTCTCTTCGTATTTGGTCCCAGCTTAATACTATCGCTACCCATGGAACTGAACACATGCATACGCTTACGTGAACGGGTAAAGAGGACATTTAATCGCCTCCATCCTAACTCCTTATTGATGGGGCCAAAGCGCTGGTATGGCATCACTCTGGGCTTAGGTGGCCCATAGGTCATTGAGATGAAAATCACATCACGCTCATCACCCTGCACCGTCTCCAGATTTTTAATGAAGATCTCTTCGGTTTTCTTCGTGAAAATCTGATGAGCCATCTCAAACTCTTTGTCATTCTTAATCGCTGATTCAATGCCGCGCTCGATAGCATCCATCTGGTGCGTATTCATCGCCACAATACCAAGACTCTCATACGAGGCATGAATAATGTGGTTTTTGACTGCCTCGACAATCACGTTAACTTCTTCTAAATTTCGGTGATTTTGGAATACGCCGTTATGGATGCGTTCAAACTGAATTCCAAAATTCTTGGATTCATTATGAGGTGAGGGGAAGATCACTAGGTCATCGTTATAGAAACGTGAGTTGGAGAAAGCAATGAGTGACTCATGCTGGGAGCGGTAGTGCCAACGCAGTCGACGAGAGGCGAACCTTGTTGATGCCATCTCCAGAATACTCTCTGGACCATCTACGATCAGATCATCTCCTTCATCATCACCCCCATCAAACGAGGTATTGAAGAAGTTGGTGGGCGGCAGCTGCTTCTGGTCACCAACAATAACCACTTGCTTGACCTTCGAGATCACACCAAAGGCATCTTCAGGTCTGATTTGTGAAGCCTCATCCATAATCAAAATATCGAAGGTCTCTTGCCCATGCTTGATGTAGTTCGCTGCTGACATCGGGGATAGCATCAAGCAAGGCATTAATGCTGCTACAGCGTCACCAGCCTGTGCCATCAGTCTGCGTACGCTTGCACTCGGGCGAGTCAAATTGCACTGATGTTCAACCAAATAAAGGTCCGAATTCTGACTAACCTTAGCTCCAGTTCTTCCTCTTGGAACATGATTTTGGTCGGCTCGCCAAGCAACCTTCTCTCGTTGTAGCCTCAAGATCTCTTTGTCATATTCAACAAATCGCTTCTGAGCTGAGGTCTGACGTGTGCCTGCAAATATCGCAATCTCTCTACAACCCTCAAAGATCTCTTCTGCCAAACCGGTATAAACAGCAGAGAGGCAACCAGCCTCCAGTTGGTTAAGCCCAATTTCACCCGTTTCCAGCAGATTAATAATTTGCTCGAAGCCCTTGCCGACAAGCTCACTACGAGATTGGATGTACGAGATCCACGACCCTAGATTGTCTGCTCTATTAAGCGCGAGATCATTGCGAATGATCAAATAGTCAATCTTGTCTTGCCCTTTCACCCACCTAAGCTGATTAAGTTCTACCTTCTCAGAGAAAACATCGAACGCGGATTTCTCACGATCAAGAGCATCCTCTAACGATCTCACGGGTGTTTTCAGACGTTCAGCCCACTCATCAGAAAGATTGCTGAGCACAGCCTGCTTGATTTGAGGGCTAACAACCTTCTCCTGTATGTACTGTGCCAGCTCAATCAGAGACTCAATCATTACTCGGCTCTGATCAGTTTGACTCATGCCGATCTCAAGAGAGAGTGGTGACAGCACTGCATGGGCACCGGAGTTAGTCGCCCACTTCTCAACCATCTGCCAATAGCGTTCAAGATCTGTAGCTGACTTCAAAATAACGGAGAGTGGCTCACTCTTATCTACAAACACCTCTGATACCGCCTGTGCATGCTGTTTAATATCTTCAGAGATCTTCATCAAGCCCTGAGCATTGTCTGCAAATGGAGCATCAACTCTATCCAATGACTGTTCTGACAGAAAACCTTTACACTGCTTCCATGCATCCGTAATTCTCTCGATACCGAAACGAAGTCCCTGCTTCTCTTGTTCAGCAATTGCTCTTAATGTGGTTTTATCAAACCCAAGAATCTGAGATCCAATCTGTACCATTGGCCCAAAACCTGAACCAAATTGGGTTCGTACCTGTCGATACCAGTCTCGCATGACCTCTATATGAGCAATATCAGTCTGGTGCCCATTCAGATGCTCGCCTAGTACCTCCTGGTACTGTACGTTGCCATTGATCTCCTTAATCTCATTAGCTACCTCAATTGCATTGCTAAGACCTGCCTTCAGCTTCTTAAAGTCTGGCTTTCTCGCTTTACCCAGTGACAAGAGCGTTTTCTTTGTTTTCCTCCAATCGGAGCTGAACCATCTAAATAGCCCAGCCTCTTCAATCACCTCATTGATGCCTTCGATATCACTCTCTTCTAGTAATCTCTCTATCTCAAACTGTTCCTCCGTCTTGGCAATTTCTTCGCTGTGCTTCTCCAGTCGCTCTTTAATCTCAGGCAATACAAGATCAATGTCGTCATTATCAAAAAGCTCATCTCGACTTCCCCAGAGTTTTTGATCCAAAGCTCCTGCGACCTGCAAGATGTTGTTAACGAGCTGAAGCTCATCCAATCGACCACTGAACTGCTTACCAAATACCGAGAGCAATTCGTTCAATACACCGGATCTCGCAGTGAGATCCGTGTTGATCGATTCAATCAACTGAATTGGGTTTTCAGCGCCATTGAGTGTTACCTCATTATTAAGCAGAGCTGACAACGCCCTTACTTCTGCAACGAACCATGCTGTAGTCTCTTTATCTTTTAGCGCACCATCACTATGAAGCTTGCCAGCAAGTTGTCCTCCACGCTCCTCGATTTGGTGGAATTGATCTAGGTGTTCGCTAGCCCGCTTCAACACCTCTCCAACCATCTGCTCCAATATCTCTAATGTGGTTCCCGCTTTCGGAAGAGGTAACGAGGATAGTTGTTTAAGCAAGTCATGTGACTGCTGCACAGATAATGGAGAATCTTTCTCTATCCCGAGAACATTGAAGAGGTTATCCAGCTCTTCGTTGATCGGCTGCAAGCTTTGGTTCCATGCAGCCAGCAACTCAACCACCTCTTGAGCATCATAGGGAATGAGTGACTCATTCTGAACACCAAACCATGGATGATCCTTCAGCTCCAAATTAAAACTGAGCTTCTCAACTACAATGTTTTCCACATCAATGATGTCAGATATCTTCTCTTTGAGTTGTCGTCGCTCTAACGGGCTGAAGCTATCACCGTCGTAGTGCTCTTTAATCTTGTCTGTCTGCAGATGTCGGTCTTCCAAGAGCAGACGGTATCGGGTTGCACTATTGAGGATCTCCCCAATCGTCAGATCAGTATTACCCCATTTCTTGCTGATGTTCTCCACATGAGAGATCAACTGACGTTTAAGCGTCTCGTACCCCGTAATCTCAGCATCCAATGCTTTTGGGGACTTATACTTTTTACGCTTATCTAATCTCTTCTTCAGTGCTCCGTAGACATCTCCTCTTTTCGCTTTATGGCTGTGTAGCTCAAGGCAGAAATCACCGAGACCAGCCTCATCCATTCGATGCTTCACCACCTCCAGTGCGGCAAGCTTCTCAGCAACAAAGAGCACCCTCTTACCGTCTGCAATCGCCCCGGCAATAAGATTCGTGATTGTTTGAGATTTACCTGTTCCTGGAGGACCTTCGACTACCAGACTTTTTCCGGAAAGAGCATCAATGATTACGCTGTGTTGGGAGCTGTCGGCATCATAGATCAGCGGATACTTTTCATGAATTTGTTCAATTTCATCAACATTAAACTCATCATCAAAGCTGCCATCTTTATTGTCATCCGCTCCTTCACCCGAGAGCATTTCGCCAATAATCGGACTTCTACAAACATCAGGGGTCAGATCACTGACCAGTACCTGCTTTCTGAAGCTGAGCAATCCTAGTGTGATGTATCGTTGTATCTTCCAACGATTCTTGGTCTTGATGACATTCTGTACAACTTCGAAATAAGCCTCTGGCAGTGATTCACCCGACTGCTCAGGTATTGCAATCCCGAAGTCGTTCTTCATCTTTATCATCAAAGAGTGGTTTGCAATGATCTCTTCACCACTGTACTTCACTGTGTAGCGATACGTTCTCGACTGGCTATCCAGCTTGCCTTTTTCAAGGGTCACTGGAATCATGAAAAGTGGTGCCCGACGCTTTTTGTCTGAATCTAATGACTCGTACCACTCAACAAAACCAAAAATCAGATAAAGAACATTCAGACCGGACTCTTCTATCGAGCTTTTTGCTTTTGTGTAGAGAGAACGTAGTCGTGCCTCCATCTCATGAGGATATAGTAACGTTTGGATATTCGTATCAGTGTGCTTCTCATCTGTACCACTTACATCCGATGGCACTGGCATCTGATATGAGGTATTGAGGCTGTAGCACTCCTTTGCCCACTGTTCAGCCGAGGGAACATCCTTTATGTTTTTAACCTCTCCGGTCTCTTCATCAACCAGTTCGAGGTAACCAAAGTTGATTAGCTCTTCTTCAGTTGGCTCCGGGACAGCGCGGAAGGACATCGAATTTTTCTTATCCCCCATCATCGTTTCGATCAATTGATCGGGGAGTTCATCGATCACACGCAAACTCGAAGTTTTTGTGTGAGTGTAATTGATTAGACGGTTTCTATTCGTTAGATCGAGTAGACGTTTTTTCAGGCGCTCAACAACTGTCCGGCAGTCACCAGAAGAGATGTCCGACTTATTCGTTGTCACACCTTCATCCATGGTTCAATTATGGCTAGTTTTTATGAATACTGCTATCTATTACTTGTCAGCAACATTTATAATATTACCTGATTACCCACAAAATACAGCTAAATCCAAATAGTGGACTATACTCATAGTAGGTGCACCATATTGGAGATAAAGCCATGAAAAACAAGATTCAATTTCAGAAAGGGTACAGCCTTCCAGAATTCATGGAAGAGTACGGAACCGAAGAAAAATGCCGGAAAACACTGTTTCAGTGGCGCTGGTCCAGTGGCTATGTATGTCCTGAATGTGGTTCAACCAGTCATTGCAGACTCAAAAGCCGTGCTATTTTCCAGTGCAACCGTTGCCATCATCAGCACTCTTTAACCAGTGGCACCATATTCTCTTCCACCAAATTACCCCTAACTGTCTGGTTTCTCGCTATATATCTGCTAACACAGGCCAAGACAGGGCTTTCCGCACTTGCACTGCATAGACAGCTAGGGGTGAGCTACAACACTGCCTGGAGCATGAAACAGAAAATCATGCATGTAATGAAAGAGCAGGATGATAGTAAGCCGTTGTCAGGAGTCGTTCAATTGGATGATGTCTACTGGGGAGGAGAGCACAGAGGTGGTAAGAGAGGAAGAGGATCAGAGAACAAAACTCCGTTTGTTGCTGCTGTGTCAGTGGATGATGAGGGGCATCCGGTTCGGATGAACATGAATGTAATCAAAGGTTTCAAATCAAAAGAGATCGAAAAGTGGGGAGAGCATCATCTGCAGTCAGGGTGTGAGGTGATCTCTGATGGCCTAGCATGCTTCTCTGCGGTAACCAAAGTTGGATGTGAGCATACCTCTGTTGTTACTGGGGGAGGAGCAGCCAGCATGGCTTCAGA
>Ga0257127_1002525_pt1 | contig 11184 bp, 6 predicted proteins | sample SI060_135mmetaG_FD_190152 | JGI IMG/M metagenome (GOLD analysis project Ga0257127, IMG submission 190152) | Marine microbial communities from Saanich Inlet, British Columbia, Canada - SI060_135m | ecosystem: Environmental > Aquatic > Marine > Inlet | place: Canada: British Columbia | collected...
TTATCTAAGTCCAATTATATTTCGGAAGTTTATCTAAGTCCAATTATATTTCGGAAGTTTATCTAAGTCCAATTATATTTCGGAAGTTTATCTAAGTCCAATTATATTTCGGAAGTTTATCTAAGTCTAGTTCTGTTTCTGAAATTGGCGTATTTTTCAGAACTTTCAGAGCCGTGAAATGGACTATCGCTTGAATATATAAATTTGGTATCAATGACAACATCGCTACTATCACCACCAAATTGAGAATCGTCTGATGACACATGTTTACTTTTTTTAATTCTATGTTCGATGCTATATGTTCCAAAACTAGTAGATGATGTGCTACTGGAATCATTTAAATCAGTTCCCAATGGTTCAACTTCTGACACACTTGAAGACGAGCTACTTGACGAGCTATCTTTAGCTTTACGTCTTCTGCTCATTTGACGTTTTGGTGATTTATTTTCTTTTGTGTCTTCCTCATCATCAGAATTTCCATCGTCAGATTCTTTATCGTCAGATTCTTCATCAGAATCATCAATTTTAGTTTTATCATTTTCCTCTGGTGTCAACTCGACAGAATCTGAATCATCAGTTGTATTAACATCATCATTGCCCAACTCACTGAAACTAGAGCTTCTCATATCTAAAGAACTATCGCTGGTAACAACAAATTTATTTTTTTTTCCACCACCTGAAAGTATATTGTAATCAACAGGGTTTGGAGATGGAGAAACATTACCAGAACATCCGCAACTACCACCTGATTGTCCAGTTTGACGTTCATTCATAATATTATTTAATGTGGCGACATTAAGTAAGTTTTTATGTTCTGGAGCTACTAAATTATCTAAATAAGATGTTATACTAGAATATGCAATTGGGTTTGCATAACGAATTCTTCTAGTTTTATTAGTAAGATAATCAATTGATCCTCCATTTTGTTGTAGTTCAGACATAGAATCAATGGTTTCTGTGATGGAATTTTTATTGAAACCGATAGTGCCCTGACTATCGAAATTTGATCGTTTAATCATATTTTCTATTCTGTTTTGTAAATCGTCGACATTATTAGGATAGCCACTTCCATTTTGTAAAGATTTATTAGTTTGATTGCTATTTTGATTTCCCATTTATAGTTATGATATATAAACCGATAATATTTATATTATAAAATAAATTACTTTTAAATTCCACTACCACAAGAGATAAAATATGCAAAATATGTCAGTTGAATTATTATTTTATTGTTTGTATTTATAATGAACACACAATTATTAATATTTATAATTATAGTTGTATGTATCGCGCTTATGTTATATTTTAAATTGTTATATAACGACATGACGTACGTAAAATCCAAGCTAGATAACGCATTTTATTTAGTTAGAAATGTACCAGACAAGCATGAAGCGGCAAATACATTAGCAACCTTACGAAAAAATATATTATATTTATCAGACTACCTATATGATAACATAAATAAACCAGAATATCAAGAATACAAAGAATATATCAATCTGTTACATTCAAAAGCTAACAAAATAATAATCGTGGAAAGTACAAAAGATAGTTCATATACAAGTTACAGTGTAAACAAAGGAGAGCAAATTGTTTTTTGCGTAAGAAAAAGAATAGCAAAAAATAATTTGCATGATGTAAACTTGATGATGTATGTTGTATTACATGAAATCGCCCATGTAGCATGTCCTATTTATGATAATCACGGACCATTATTTATAAAAATATTTACATTTTTGACAATTGAAGCAATGAAATTAAATATATATACCAAAATAGATTTTGATAATGACCCAGTTAATTATTGTGGGATGTTAATTACGGATTCAGTAGTTTAGTGATTTGGTAAATTTGATTATCGATTGATTATCGATTGAAATGTTTTTTGCATTTAGCACGTTTATTATTTAATACTAAATAATAAATATGTCAGCATACTTTTATTTTTTACGTGAGAAGTTGCGTTGTTTATATAAGATATTAATACTATAATTGAAAAATACGTGAGATTTGTTATGCTACGGATAAACATTACAATTGTGTACTGTCAGTAAAAAATTAATTTAAATTAATTAAAAAATAAAATAATGTCTTAATTATATTGGTAAATGAACGATCCTATTAAATTAATTTGGAAGTATAAAAACAATAATAGACGTATACAATACAATACATACATATTTATAGGAAATTTAGTTCCACACGGCGTACAAACAATATTGAACAAAATTGTGGATTTTAAATTTTATGACGCGTTAACAAAACTTCATAAAGACGAACATAAGAAATTAGTAAATTTTTACGGAGAATATTGGTATTTAAAATTTTTTAACGTATATCATGTCAATTCATCGATTATAATAATCAAAGATTCTCCAACACAAAGAAATGAGTTGATTAATATGTTCGGAAAAGATTGGTATAATAAACATATTACTTCAAGAAAGCTAGTTGAGAAAAAAATAATTTATAGTTATGAATCTTTAATTAAGGATGATAAAAACAGAAAGGCTACAAAAAAAGGACGAACAATGGCAATAGGAGATGATGATGGAGATTTAGATTTTACGTTATCAAAGAAAATAGATATTAATAAATTATATGCTAAAAGTTTACAGTCAAGAGAAATTAGTGAAGTCAGCGAAATTAATAAAGTCAAAGATAATTCAGATGATGCGTTGACGACCAGCGACTACGAATTATCAGATTCGAGTGACGATATGATGATAGGAGGAAATGTAAACAACTCTGAGCTAAATTCATATGAAATTGATAACGAATATGAATTTAGAATAGGTCAATTAAACAACTTAAATAAATTATATAATGAAGATGATAGCAATATGTTAATGCAATCGGGAGGATATGATGATTTCGAAGAAAATGATAATGATGAAGATAATGTAGATGGATTCGATGAATCAGAAGATTTAGATAATTTAGATAATTTAGATGATATAGACGACGTTGATTATGATAATACTAAAAGTGAATCATTTGATGAAGATGAAGAAAATGAGAACACAAATGAGACAACTACTGGCGCATTTATGGTAGATGAAGAAGTGGACTTAGACGAAATAGAGCAATTATATAAGGAAGCAGATGTAAATGAAGATAAACATCTTGCAGAGACTACAAACTTGATAAAAAAAGCATTGAACGATGATAAATTATTCGATAAAAAATTAAAGCATATGGTTGATTTTGATCAATCAAGAAACGAAAGTATGTATGATGATAACTTAAAAGATGTGTATAAAAAATATTATGTAAAATCGCAATACATATACAAAGACGACACAATCAAAATAATGAGAGATAAAATATGCTGTGGAATTAAATGTAATCCAGCACTTTCAAATGATTTATATTTAACGCCAAGCAGGCAATATTTTTGGTCAGAATATACATTTGATGAAAAAATTAATAAAGTAATGATAGGACAAAAATGGCTAAGAAGAAATGAGTTGTTGAATATTGATGTTGAGCCAATGAATAATTTTAGGGTATATGAAGATTTAAGAGGTCCATTGAAATCATTGAGAGAAAATATTAGACGATACAATAATAAAATCAGACGAGAAGATGATGATAATGATATATTGTATGACTATGATCAATTTATCAGCGGGAACGAAATATATATGGTTGATTTATATAACGAGTTGGGAAAAAATTATAGTGCAGACACTGATGTAATAAAAAATTTGCAAGATATTTATTTAAAAATATATTTTCCACGAATAAAATCAGATGATGTTAAGTCAATAATTGATATGCTAAACGGTAACAAAACAAGTGAAGTCAATAAATCATTGTTAACGTTTGATACAATAAATAATGATCTTACGATAGAAAACGAAATTACAAATACTGTTGAAGAAGTTAAAATGAAAGAAAAATATCAGCATTTGTTTAAGGAAAATTATGTCACTCAATCAGTAATTCATTTAAATTTGAGACTGATAGAAGGGTCTAAGTTGAGTTTATTTAGAGTATTTAACGAGTTTACAGTAAATGAAACATATCCATTTGTACAATATCAATCTCCTGATGGAAATATTGTTTATAAATTCAACGAAGAACAAATAGACAGTTACGTGAAACAAAAAGATAATACAAACGTGCTTATGAAATGGTTTGAAAATGCTCCATATGGAATAAGTTTTAAATTTAGAGTGCATGATAAAACAGGAATGAAATTTATGGCCATAGTTTTAAACGAAAACGGCAGAATTGAATATAAAACACAATGGAAAGAGGACGATATGGCAACAATTGACGATATCAAAAATACATATTCATACGTGAAAGAATTAATAACAAAAATAAACTCAGAAAACAACAAAATAACGATAGATATGCCAGATGATGGAGAATTTAAATTTGCGTTCATTAATACAATCCAAAAATATGCGTTACCAAGTAATTTTATTGTTAATCATAACAACCTGTCTAATTTTTCTAGATATTTTTATCCGTATGTTGCTCTTGTAATTGAACCACGAAAAAGACAGGCCAAGGTACCAAAAGGAAATGACACAAGTAAATATGGCACATACTTTAGATATAAACGAGTGTCAAAATATGAAAATCAAGCAAGAATAGAACAAAGAATTATGTATTTTATAAGAAATTTCGAATTTACAGAAAAAGCTCTGGCAAATGAAATAAGTAAACAGTTTAATATTACGGAAGAAAAAGCAATTGAAGAATATGAAAAGGTAAAACAACGATATCCTAATATTAAAAAATCAAGAAAAGTGCTAAAAAAATTAGAAAACATACCAAAATATAAACCTCAAGGAATTGGTATTGATATTCAAGGAAAGCAACGTGAAAACTACAAAATCAGAATTTCAGGAGCAAGAGATAAAGCACAACTTGATAGAATTATAACGTTTTTAAATGTGTTAATTTATTTATACGTTGAGACATATCACTATAAAACACCTGAGCGTCAAATATTAAAGAAAAAATTAGAATTCTTAAAAAATATTGCAGAGCGAAGACATAAGGTAGATGATTTTGTTAAACATCAACAAGAAACTAAAACTGTAAAACAAATGACGGCAGTTGACAAAAGAAGAATTGGATTTAAACCTGAAAAAGGACAAAATCAATGGACCAGATCATGTCAAAATAGCGGTAACGATAAAAAGCGTCGACCTCAACAATATAATTCAACGAATATGGATACATTATTAAAGAAAGGATATCATATTAACAAAAAGACTGGAAATTATGAAAGACGAATTATTGTTAAAGAAAAAGGGAAAAAAGTAGAAAAAACATTATCAACAGTTAAATTACCTGAATTTGACGAAGAAGGTAATTTATCAGGAAATGAAATACATTATTCATGCGATCCGTCAGAAAATGGAGATCATTTTTACGTGGGTTTTTTAACAAGAAGCACAAATCCATTTGGTCATTGCATGCCTTGTTGTTTTAAAAAAGATCATCTAAGTTCTAAAAATAAAGAAAAACAAGAACTATTTAAGAAATGTTTGGGGCAAACTATAGTCGCAGAAAAGCCAGACGGACAAAAAGTAGTAGGAGATAGATTATATATATTACAAGACACAAATAAAATACAAGAAGGACGATTTGGATTTTTGCCAAAGTATCTTGATATATATTTTAATTACGCGCTAGATAAATCAAAGAAAATTAAAAATCATTATTTGATGAAAACAGACACAGGATATTTTTTTAAATATGGATCAAAACAAGATGATAATCAATTTATGAATGCAATGGCATCCATTTTTGATATGACTGCTCCTGAGTTGGAAAACGTCGTTATTTCTTTCTTGGAAAAGGATAAAAGAGATCAAATATTTACGTCATTAAACAGTGGAGATATTAAAACATATTTTAGAACACGTGAAACATACATGAACTATATAAAAAATACAAGTAATTTGGGATTTGGCATGTGTAATGATATATTATCAGTTCCAGGAGTTTTAACAAAAAATGGATTAAATATGGTAATATTTGAAAAAAGAGTTATCGTCACAAAAAAGACATTCGAAAAAGAAAAAATTAGAGAGGATTTTGTATTGCATTGTCAAAATTCTGAAGATATTTATGGTTTAAAAAATCCAAACAAAGATTGCATATTTTTGGTTAAAGAAAATAAACATTATTATCCAGTTGTTATGGTGTTTAAAGATGTGGAATCATCAAAGTCAATGGATGTTACTAAAACATTCACGTTTGGCACAGATAACGATAATATTGTAAACCACATAAGCGATTACTATCAAAAGAACTGCACTAATTCATTTATGGATACTGTTGTTTACAAAAATTCATCACTGTATGCCAAATTAATGGCGCATTATTTATCTAAATTGAGCAAAGATTATCATGTTAAATATCAATTTATTGATATTAGAAACAAATGCAAATATCTAATAACGACGTCAAATATACTTGTGCCAGTTCGTCCATCTGGATCAATTCATGATATACAAATCATTAAATCAATAGATAAATACCTATCAGATTTCTCAACAACAATTAACACTCTCGAAACAATAAGTAAAGAAAGTAACGATAAAATTCCAATAAAACCAATAGGTGTGTATTATGATGATGGAAATAAAACTTCTGTAAATGTTAACGCAATTGTTATTAAAACTCATGATATTGTTCCTGTAATAATATCAAATGTTAAAATTAGCAAATTAGAAGAAATGGGTCTGACCTATGAAAATAAACCATTTGTTGATAAAGTTGACGCAGAAATATTAAAAGGAAAAGAAAATCACGTTATTGACGAACGTATTAAAGAAGTAAATTTCGATAAATATAAAGATGAAAGTTATGAACTGTTCAGATTAGAATTTAGCAGTTATATTAACAAAAACGAAAATTCTTCAATCAAACGAAAATTAGAAAATGTTATGATAGATGGTAATTTAAGCAAAAAAACAAAGTCTGATAAAATTAAACTATTAATTTACAGATTATTTGATAAAAGTTTATACAGTCAATATAAAACAATTGTAAAAAGTAGTGTTGGACAATTTAATAAAGTATCATTTGACGAAGATGACGACGATAATTTTGATAATGATGAAATTGAACAAGATGGCGGAAAGCACGATAGATTGATCACGTTGATTTCTAAATTGCCAGTATTAACTAACTATTCAATATCTAACGACAGAGCACTATGTGAAATACATGATGGAAAAGACAAATGTAACATAAATAACCATTGTCATTGGACTCATTCAGGATGTAAAATGGGATTGATACATGAAATGGCAATTTTCTTTGTTAACAAGATGAGCGAAGAGTTAGCACAAAACGAATTAAAAGCCATTGAATTAATGCAAGTGGAAGGATATTTTGTGTCAGATATTGTTGACCACACAAGATTTACTGAAAGAAGCGGGCAAAAAATAGTTAAAAGTACAAGCAATACTATTAAAAAAGTATTAAATGATACATTTGGAAAGGACACTTCACAAATAAAGATAGGAAGAAGAAAAACAATAAAGGGAGAAATAAATTACCAACAATTAAACGAAAATAATCCAATAATCGATTTCAGAACGTTTTATATACAACGTATAATCAACAATAACTTATCCATGTTTAGAGCATATGTCAACGGATATTATTGGCTTAAAAATAAATATAATGATATTGAAAGTAAAAATTTGGGATATTATAGTACATTACAAACTGATCTGGCCAATTATTTCAGAAGTTTTATAATTGATTGGTTGGGTGATTCCGCAAATATAAAAAAAGTAATGAAAGATCTAAAAGAATATTTCGATGTAAGAAAAGGATCAAAAAATCCAATTAAAGATTTTATAATTAAATTAGCAAAAGATGTTCCAGTGATGACAAATTGCGTGATTGAGCTACATGTGTTAAGTAAAATAAATAGAATACCAATTGTTGTGTATGATGATCAAAATGTACCATTGTATATATTTGATAAAGGATTAGTGTATAATTCATTAAACGATAACAAAATTCCAGAAAGTTATGAAAAATATGTTAAGACTGACATGAGAAATATTATTAATTTACGATTTTTGTATATTTCTGAGACGTATGTACCTGAAACAGTTGAAACAATGTATTTTAAGTAAACTATAGTTTTTTGTGTTAAATTTAAATTGCGACTGATATATAATATTTTAATTTTAAATAAAATATTGGCAACTATTATAATATACCATCATGGATTCAAATATGCGCGTAATATTAATAGTGGCCTCAATTGCATTACTTATATTGCTATCGTGGAAAAAAACAGAAAATTATAAATTTAACATATCACAGTTAACTGGTAAATCTAAAAAATCAAGCGATCAAATCGCAGATACTATACCATCCGTATATAAAGGATATACATACAAAGGATGTTATGTTTTACCAAAAGATTTTAAATTTGATAAAAGTAAAAAACAAAAAGACACAATTTTCAAATGTTTAGATTATGCAGCCAGTAAAAAATTTACAAGACCATTACTTGGAAGAAATGGAAACAACAGATATTGCGTTCAACAAGATATTGACATATCAAAGTTAACTAAAATTGCTGACGGCGATAGTAGATGTTCCATTAAACCAAGCAAAGGAATTGTTGCAGTATATGAAATTCAAACAAGTGGACCAATTGTACCACCAAAACCACCTGTTGTAACTAAACCAAAACCACCAGTTGTAACTAAACCAAAACCACCTGTTGTAGTTAAACCACCTGTTGTAGTTAAACCACCTGTTGTAGTTAAACCACCTGTTGTAGTTAAACCACCTGTTGTAACTAAGCCAAAACCACCTGTTGTAACTAAACCAAAACCACCTGTTGTAGTTAAACCACCTGTTGTAACTAAACCAAAACCACCTGTTGTAGTTAAACCACCTGTTGTAACTAAACCAAAACCACCTGTTGTAGTTAAACCACCTGTTGTAACTAAACCAAAACCACCTGTTGTAACTAAGCCAAAACCACCTGTTGTAACTAAACCACCTGTTGTAACTAAACCACCTGTAAAATGTCCAGTGTGTGAAGTATGTCCTAAATGTAAAGAATGCCCAGAACAAGCACCATGTCCAGAATGTAAGGATTGTCCAGATTGTCCAGCACAAGCGCCATGTCCAGAATGTAAAGATTGCCCAGTACAAGCACCATGTCCAGATTGCCCAATATGCGAAGTATGTCCGGCAGAGAAAGAATGCGAGAATTCTAAAACATTTGGTGTTAGTACAACGTTGTTTATGGCAGCGTTGGTTGTTGCGGTTGCTGGAATATGTATAATTAAGCCAAGCATTCCACAATCAATTAACAACGCAATAACTGGAGGTAAAAATAAAAAATCTGGCTTAGCATCTACAACTGACATCAAGTATTTAGCATCAGGAGGTAACAATATGAACTTTACATTTAGTTCGACCAGTCTAGAATAAATTAAATTATAAATTCTATAAATAATGAATAACAAATTCTATAAATAATGAATAACAAACTCTTCATAAATTATAAATAATGCATAATATTATTAAGATGTTCATAATTTATATTAAATTTATATTAACGTGTACATGTGTAAAGCAGTGTACATATTTATGATAATATATTGTGATATTTGTATAGTATATTATAAACAAATTGCAAGTAAAATATTTTGTTGATTATTTAGATAACAATATTTCGTTTTTATTTTATGATATTATAATATGAGCAACACGTCGTCTCTTGAGAAAAAAAAATATTTAAAAGAACTGGTTAAGAATCAACTAAAAACTGTAGCACCAAGCAGAAGATTAATTAACGGAGATCATGTAAGACTAGCAAAATATATTGACTCATCTATATTCGACGAGGATCAATGTTGCGTATGGGGTGGTTACATAACTAATGCAAAGAATGCAAAAAAAGGAACATATATAAATTTTTATTTTAGAAAAAAAAAAGTTGCGTTACATAGATTATTGTATGAAAATTATGTAGGAGAGCTAGGTGATGAATATTATCTGAAATTTAGTTGTGATAACGAAAATAAGGGAAAATGTTGCAATGTAAATCATATGTTAAAATATAAATATAATTCGGCAGATAATGATCAAAGTGAACTGGAAAATTCAAAAGAGCAAGAAAAAAATGCAGAAAATAATGTAACAAAAGAAGATTTTATTGTGTGTTTTGATTAAAATATGTTTTGATTAAACAGGTATGTCTAAATTTTCATAATCTAATAAAAACATATAATAAACCAACACAGTTGAATCAATATCTTCATTTAAATAGATAAATCCCTCCTGATCTATCTGTTTTTCATTTATTATTTCATATTCTCCACCGTTCGACATTTCAAATCGAGCAATACCATATTTATACACGAACGGATTTTTCGATATGTAGCTAGATATAGCAACGTGAATATCCAGCTGAACAAAATCGCTCACTCTAAAGCGAGATGTAACAAGTTCAGTTTTTAAATATCTATCACTTGGATCAAGCATTGACCCATAGTTCCAAAGTTTACGTGCAATGTTTGTGTTATTTTTTTTAAAATTTGGAATTGCCCAACTCCAAGTCCACGTATTAATGTCATTGCTATATAGCCCTATAATTTCGTATCGTGATCTAAACATTTCATTTTTATTTTTATCGAAAAATTTCATAACGTTATGAGACATGTCATTTTCTGCTGCAACAAATTTAACATATTTTGCACTTTTCAATATATTTTCATATTTATCACTATTTTCATCAAAATATTTGAGTGCTGTTTTTACGAGCGATATACTATCCATATTTGTTATTATAACACAAATAAAGAAAATAAAAAAATTACAAACTAATGAACGGTTTAACTTCTTGTTGTCTATCTTTCATAATTTCTCCGATAGGCAATATTGTTTTATTATTTGTAAATCCACGATTATTCACATCGTCATCATTTGTTGGTGTTTGTTTTTTGTCCACTATATACAACGGAGGAAAAGATCCCATTGGAATATTGCTCATATCAACATCAATACTACCACCTTTTTGAGTAGTATCTATTTGACTTGTATTTCGTCGTTTTTTTGTTGACTTAATAGTTAATTTACTAGTTGGTGTTTCTGACTCGAACATTGTGTCCTCAGAGCTATCCGAAACATCAACGCGATTTGTCATTAATATATCAATGT
>Ga0257127_1002546_pt1 | contig 11087 bp, 11 predicted proteins | sample SI060_135mmetaG_FD_190152 | JGI IMG/M metagenome (GOLD analysis project Ga0257127, IMG submission 190152) | Marine microbial communities from Saanich Inlet, British Columbia, Canada - SI060_135m | ecosystem: Environmental > Aquatic > Marine > Inlet | place: Canada: British Columbia | collected...
TCTAAATATTTAAAATGATAAATTAAATTATCATTATATGGAATATTTACAATTATTCATAAAATTATGTAGTATGTTATTTATTATTATTGATCCCATCGGATATAGTTTAGTTTTTTTTTCATTGACAAAAGATTATGATGAAATTGAAACGCGAACTATTTCCTATAAAGCTCCCATATATTCATTTTTTATTATTTTATTTTATGTCTTTGTTGGTAAATATTTATTAGAATTGATTCACGTTTCCATGTCATCTATGAAAATAACAGGTGGAATATTTTTATTATATTCATCCTATATGATCATGAAACATGATAATGATAGTAATAATGATAATGATTATAAATTAATAAATACAAATGATAATAATATAAATGATAATATAAGTGATGATGAAAATGATGTTGAAAATAGTTCACAAAATATATCAATAAAAGACAAAAAAAATATTGCCATTTACCCATTGGCAACTGGAATATTAGCAGGCCCTGGAACTATTTGTACAATTATTATTTTAACAAACAATTTGAATGATATATTTTCTTATCTTACGATGATAAGTAGTTTGTTTGTAATTTATTTATTATGTTTTTTAGGAACATTATTATCGAATTATGTCAAAAAAATAAATAATGATATAATTTATCTTATGAATATTACTATTGGATTATTATTATGTTCATTATCAATTACATTTATAACCGGTGGATTAAAAGAAATATTTGAAATTTGAAATGTAAATACATATTTTGTTACTAAATATGAATCGTTCAGATGAGATTAAAGAAATATTTCAAAATTTCCATATTCCAAATGATATAACAACTGATATTTTAAATTATGAAAAAAAAACATATTTATCTGAAATATATGATGAATGGGAAGATATAAAAGTAACATATAATCATGATTTACATAAATATCATGAGTGGTGGGGGGCTCACCGGTGTCGTTGGAAATATATGATAAAAACCGATATCAAAAAAATACAAGGTAATTTTCATATTTTACAAACTCACCTTTCAGATTTTAAAAAATTACAACAAGAAGTTTATGATGAAACTGGTTTTATTTGGAAATACAGAAATTTTTAAATCGTAACATTTTATTAAATATTGATTCATTTTTTTTTCTTTTTAATAAGGCTTTGGGATGGATACCATCAATTTCATGTAAACTATACTTATCTAATGTAATTAATACTTCATTAAATGTCATGGGATCGGTGACACCGACGAGTTTATCAATTATTAATAATAGTTTCCAAATAACTGGAGATATAATTATGAAAATAATACAAAGATAAACCATATGTGTTTCGTTAATCATTGTTTTTTGAAATTGTTTTACTAAACTATTTCCAATATATTATCAAATTCTATTGAATGATATAAAAAAAATATTTTTTTTGTCTATTTCTTTTCTTATTTTATATTTTTTTTTATTTATTGCTTCGCTTATATTTATTTTCTAAAAACGATGAATGTAAAACACACGCCATGGAAGCTTACAATGGGGTCCCATATATTTCATTGAAACATTCATATCATGTTCCGGTGAAACAAGGTGGATAAGATTCATTGGAACATATACTTTCCCATATCCTTCACTGTATCCTGTCCAGTAATTACTACCACAATAATGAAGTTTCATAGTAGCATTGATTGTATCGTTAGTTGTAAGGACATGTTGTTTACAAAGTTTAATATCTTCGGGACGATACGGATGATCTACAGAAAGTTGTCGGTGACAGTGATTCTCATCTTCAAAAATGTTCATTTCATTAAACATTTCCTGAAGGTCAAGGTTTTTCCATATTTCTGATTCATTAAACCCATGGTCTCCAAATTGAATGGTATTATCATTTGGAAATATATATTCCCATTCACTCCCTGTCTTTAAAGTTTCCATATGTGAAACCATATCATCATGGGCTTGTTTGAGATCATCTGTACCTTGTTCATGAGCCATGATACAAGCATACTCAATTTCATCCAATTGATTGTTTGTGAAAGTCATTTTTATCTTTTTTTTTTTAGTAGTTCGTATTTAGTTGTTATTTAATTTATTTACTAAGGTTTCAAATTTATAGTAAAGTGTGTTTGTAAGATATCTTATAAATATTTTTCCAAAATTTGAAATTCTACTTACTTAAAAATTACACACCAAACCTATAAAAAGAAAAGAAAAAACTCATAAAACTTAAAAAAAACTCTTAAAACTAAAAAAAACTCTTAAAACTAAAAAAACTCTTAAAACTAAAAAAACTCTTAAGGAATAATGGTTCCTATGAATGTAACAAAGGTGGATATTCGTGAAGTTGATACTATTATGAATCTTATGAAGGATCAAAACACGGTTCTAATTCTGCCAAATAGGGGGCCATTATTCCGTTACTATACAGAAGAAGATGATCCGAATCATTGGATGATCTTTGAACATCAAAATGATGTCTGGGGGTTTTCACAAGCAGAAACCAATACTACAAAGTGGTCTCCAACCCAATACAATCCATTTGATAATCATTTCAATGATACTCTGGATAATTCCACTCAAAGTTCAAATGTATATGTTATCCGTGGGAATGATATGTTTTACAAACTAAGTAGTTCATCTTGGTTTTCACATAACATTCTTGATTTATATGTTCATTTTGATAACAAGTGGTATTTCATGAAGCGTCATGAAAATCATCAGGAAGCAAATATTGAATTTGTGGAAACATCTCATAATTTTAACGATCAAGTTATGAATGTTATCAATAACAATATGGTTACACCGAACTATCTTTCTCAAATGCTTTCTCCATACAACAATGATGAGGAATGGTCTAAGAATGCTTGGAGTATCGTAGATTCTGATTCCAATACATCTGAACAACTAGTTGAAGAAACAAATGATATGGCGGAACATACCTCTCAAACACCTAAAACTCCTCCACCACCTGCTTGTCAGCGTTCGCTTGTAGATGATTTTGATGAAGAAGTTGTAGATGGTATTCCTTCATGTGATAATTGTTGTCAAACGGAAATTGTAGATGAATTAAGTTTATCTGAAGAAGAAGATGATTGTGATGAAGATTATGTTGTTGATGATGTTGAAAGCTATACATCTTCTTCACCCAGTTCTAGTTCTTCTTATGATTCCTATGATTCCTATGATGATTATTATGATGAAAAGAGACAAGATACCAATGGTGAATGGTATACTCGCCTGGAATTTTATAATTATTATGGCTGTGATGATTCATGGGATAACCTTGAACCAAATGTGTATCATCAATACCGCTACGATGATCAGTATCATGAATGGCACACAAAGGAAGAGTTTTACCAGCACTATGGAACCTATCGTATTTGGAGGAAGATGAATCCAGTTACAATTATGGAACGTAGAGCTATCTACGGGGTATACCATTCTGCTTCTTATCTCCCGGTAAATCTACAGGATAGTTATATTCGCAAGATGCTTGCGACATATCAGTAAATAATTACATAGGGTTTTATAGTTTTATCATATTTTTCATAAAAAAAAGTTTTATGTTTTGCTTCAATTATATATTTTTTTTTGTCTTATTATTTATTTTTTTTTGTCTTTTTTTTTGATTTTTGCTTCACTTATGGATTGCTTCACTTATTTTTAAGATATTGAATAATTTCATCAATATCTGTATTTTTACCACCCAATCCATTCTCGATTGACTTATCCTCCATATGGTCCATTGCGATTGTATCCAATGCAGATACTCGTGAATGCATATGAAGCCAACCAATGGAAGCATTCTTTCCAACATGAAATGATGATTTTATAGACGACCCATACGTATCCATCATTGTATCTACATCTGATTCTTTGAGTTTCCCCCATAATTCCTGACATCCATTTCTCATAGATATATCTTCAGCCTCAACCTTTGTTGAATGGACCGTTTCATCTTTCATGGATACAGTTGAATCCTGTGCGAGAGTCCACTTGAGAGAACCAATCATTGTTTCTGGACCATTCAACAATACCTTGACAGAGTGCTCTCCCAATTGTTTCATTTCATCCAGAAGCGTGAGATGTTCTAGTTTCAATGTCACTGCATTGTAAATACGAATGCTAATAGGAAGTACAACTACATGGATAAGGGATGAAAGTGCTGAAAGACCTCCAATACGATATTTGTATGGTTGCATTGTATGGGAAATGGATCCATCTCTACAACCTGCTGGGATAATCGCAACACAGTTTTCGGATACAGCCACAACAGTCCCCCCTTCATGAAACTTCTTGAAAGGGATGAATTGGAATAGTGGCTTTCCCTGGGCTTTTGATACACCATGCGGAACATGTCGTGGTTCTTCTGCCCCATAGGGAACATTTTTCTTCCACATATTATCACATTGTCCGGTTTCCCACAGAACAACCAACCGCGCATCCCCACCATTATCTTCCTGAAGATGATCAGAAATGTGTTTCATAAGTACAGAAGAGGTCATTGTTAAGTTTTGTTTCAAATGATAGTATCGTTTGTTAGTTACTATTGATTAACAGTCAATATTTCAAATTTTAAGGTAAAAAATACGAAATGATACACGAATGATACATTTCTTTCTCATATAACCTATAAACCTTAAAATTTGAAAGAAATGTTCAGGAAGAATAGTAACTTTACAAACGATATATCTTTCTCCTTACAAACAAACCCATACATACAATGGCTGGCCGCGGAAGAGGTATGGCTGGAATGGGTCGTGGCGCCGCTCGCCGTCATCCTACCCTCAGTTTAGGAGGAATTGATGCGTGGAGAGAACGTGTGATTGAAGGCGGTGGTGTATATGGGGGAAAGGGTGGTGAACTGATGAAAGCCTACCCTTTCACTCAAACATGCAATAGTAAGCTGACTTGTGTTGTGTGTAAGAAAAGAAAACCCACCGCAATGGGTGATACACTGTGCCGCAAGTGTTGTCGTTCACGATATGATGAACCTATCGTAGACGTCCCGATTGAATCATTCATTTCAATCATCCTCCCCTATTTGGCGATGTTTGGGAAGGAAGGGATTACTACGATTGTCAATTGTAGTCGTGTAAGCAAGTCCATGTATAAGTACTTCAATGATAACTCCATCTGGAAGTATCTTTACATCCAGAAGAGATCATGGGAACTCATGGATGCTGCTGTCACTCGGGCTTGCTATTCAAAAGATCGCAAAAATGAGAGCTCTAGCTGGTCTTTTGATGAAGTGGGAGATAATCCCTGCAAAATGGTTGTGAAAAACATGACAGATGATATCCCATACATTGTCATGTATTTGAGCGGACGTCCTGCCTCATACGGCCGTCTACAACCACCTCGGTACATGGCACGTATTAACCCCGGAGAGTCTTACATTGCTGGGAAAACATATGCCAATCACAAGTGGCTGTGTTTCCCAACAAGGGAATGGTGGTTGAAGAATCCATACTCGGGCGTTGGATTTTCGTTCACTATAGATCCATACAACCTGACAAATCATGCCTTTTCATCAACAAAGGTGATGCCAGCATACGTCCGGGAGATCCGTAATCCCAAGGGGCCGATGAAACCACTGAAGGGAATTGAAAGGGAATTTCCTTGCTTCAAGCATCAATACATGAAGTTGTGTGTTGATCCCGTGAAGCTTGCTAGGAAAATGGATGTCTCGTCCATTGAAGCAGAAAAAGATAAAAAAGCCCTTGCAACCTTAAGAAAGAAGATGAGAGCCCTTGAGGAATCACTGGCTCAACATGAGAGACAGGTTGTGAGTGGGGAAATGACAAAAAAAATCATAAAATCATGATAAGCGAAGTAATCAAAAAAATCAAAAAAATCAAAAAAATCAAAAAAAATCAAAAAAATCAAAAAAAATCAAAAAAATTTTTTTTATAGATAAGCAATGAAATATCCATAAAAAAAACTCCACCACATCCTGTTTTTTAACCAATATAATATTCTGACTTATCTACAATCGTCCATTACCCAAATGCGGGAATATCACTTTCAAATAGGTTTCCTTTACACTGGAGACTACCTCAATCTACATATCTTAACACGACATTTTTTTAAAGACCAATCGGGGCAAACCCGACTGGTAATGTATAACACCCTCAAAAAGTGTTATATATATTGTAATATCAATACACCATGTGACATGTGAATCTTAATAGACAACCAAATTGTAAAGGCGATACATTGAACGATGGACATTGTAAACTCTGTGATAGGATCCATATAAACATCGGAGGCCACCCTTTGAATACAGGTATCACAGAACACCACTCTCTTTCATTAGGTCAAGAAATACGAAAGATCCCACTTGGGTAATAATCTGATATGTATTTCAATGAAAGTTTATGATGTAAGACGGGATGTCGGTGGTTTGGAATCGAACCAAGAATACCTTTGAGATACTATACCATATGTCTCCACCTCTTTCCCAATAATTAAAATATTAAAAATGTTTCAAATTTTAAGGTTAATGGGTTATATGAGAAAGAGATGTATCATTCGTGTATCATTTCGTATTTCTACCTTAAAATTTGAAACTTATGTTTCCATTTAGATATTGAGGTAAGATGGTTGGCACATTATCAAAAGATATTCTGGGTTCGATTCCCAAGACATCTGATCTCTCTTACACCATAAATTTTCATGGAGTTAAATATGTAACAGGCATTACTCGCCCCCCTAGTGGTATCTCATATTTATTCTTGACCAGATGAAAAGGAGTGGTGTTCTGTGATACTATATATTCAAAGGGTAGCTCCCGATGTTTATATGGATTCCTATCACAGAATCTATGTCGTTTACATTTTCAATCAATCGCCTTCGCACAAATATCTTTGATAGCCATATTGTATGGTATCAATGAATAGTTTGTTTGGATGAAGGGAATACTTTGAACGGTGGATCGTATATAGATAAGAATTAATTAAATAATGGTCCTACATTTTCAAAAATTACTAAGACGCTGGAATGGAAATAGTCTCTTGGTGATTTGAATATTTATATTCAAGTCACAGTCATTAGGGCTCTGTTAAGTCGGGGAGACAAAAAAACAGGATGTGGTGGAGTTTTTTTTTGTAGATTACTTTTTTTTTATTACGTTACATTTTTTGTACAGTTACTTCTCCTCCTTTTATCTTGAATGTTCCATATATTCTTGCCCCCCATGAAAGTATTGCATCCATCTCTTCTTTTGTTGGGATAAACCCTGTCTCATCTATACCATATACTTTATTGGGATCTGATCCCCAAGAACCACTAATTGGCTCTTTATCAAGGTATTTCCGTTCCTTTATGACAAGATCAAACAATCTATCAAAATTCTCATACAGATGCTTATTCTCTTGTGTCACAAGGGTAGAAGGCATTTCTTTCAATCCTCTCTCCTCTATTTTCCGAACATATTTGACATATGAATCTTCCACAGCGATCTCTAATGATAGAGGTGGTGAAGGGGGGGATACAGATGGTCTCTTACCTTTCGGCTTCCCCGGGGGAAGAGGGGGTTTTCTCTTTGGTGGCCTGATGAATGCTTTCTTCGGTGGAGAAGGAGGCTTCCATTTTGGAACACATAATGGTCTCTTCGGTGGTGGAATGCCATGTGGAACAGGGGGTCGTTTGTTGATACACGATATCATAAAGCACCGATATGTATGTTTTCTAAGTTATTATCATATTAATTTATATCTTTTCAAATTTACTCTTTGTGAAGACAATGAACATAAAAAAAATTTTAGGTCATCTTAAACAGAACGCCCGCAATTCAGAAAGTCTTTGACGATGGGGGATCAATCCCAACTTTCCTTAGCTCCAGAGTTACCCCCGGTTTAACTGTCCAAGTATGATGTGCTATGGTCACGACAAACATTTCAGTGCTGATTAAACACCTACTAAGAAAGCCTCCAGCTGGTCTACATCATATTATTAGTTCTCATTATCAAGAACCATAAGGGGTAAGCTAACTCCCCCGACCTCACACAGATTCACCCTATCGGTTTTAGATTCCCACCTTACCATCAGTGGTTCAACGCTATTATTCAGCTTCAAAGATAGGCACCGTGTCGCACGCATCAGACAAGATTCAATTGGCCGCTGAATGGAATCACCCATCCAACGAAAGCTTTTGCAAAGTCATTTTATCACCTTGAGGGTACTCCCCACTTTTTATGATCCCCGACTTAACAGACAGGACCAACCTCGTTAGGCTGTTACTTGCTACTAACCGACTCCAATCTCCTCCTAAATCATGAATGTCTACTATTGGGGTTCATAATTACTCTCCCCCGCCGCGCTAACGACCCAACACTTTACGCCAGAGCGCATCCTTACCCGTGAAGTGTTAGATTAAGAGCTCCTTTTATAAAGAAGGATAGGGATCACCCAAAGAATAAGATTTTTTTCATTGGTTTTATTATTTCAGTGGTTCAGTTAGTCAAAAGAGTGTGTGTAGTGGAATGCGAGTGTTGGTTGCTTTGTTACTATTCTTTCCTAACATGAGTTTCAAATTTTGGGAAAGGTTACATGGCGGCGATGGTGCTCTGGTCGCCGACTGTCAGAGGTCGCTGGAAGGGCTGCCACTCCACGGCGCTGGAAGGGCTGCGACTACCTAAGGTCGCTGGAAGGGCTGCGACTACCCAAGGTCGCTGGAAGGGCTGCGACCTCCACACCATCGCGTTCCACACACACCTCCTCAAATTTGAAACTCGTGTTGAAGAAAGATACTAACTAAAAACTAGCACTCGCGTTCTACTAATCTAGAGCGCAACAGCGAACAAAACTCTAAAAAACTCTAAAAAACTCTAAAAAAAAACTCTCGTTCGTTGAGAACCATGGCTGCTCTCACAGCTGCCATAAAACACCTCACTCTGGTTCCTAACCAGGAGTTCCTTGACATGCTGGCATCGAAGTACAGTGGGAAGGAGTTCACAGTTGAGGAACTCCAGGCGGATGAAGAGCTGGTTGGATTCTTGACGACCAAGAAGACCAAGAAAGCGAAGCTCTCCTCTCATGAGCGCGCTTCTCTCGCATACAATCCCGAGCAGTGCTGTGCTCGTGTATGGGTGTCCATCAAAGGAAAGAAGGGCCTGGCGGTTCAGTGCACTGGAACAACAGGCGATGCCAAGGAAGAAGGTGGTATCTGTAACCGGTGTTCGAAGCCCGGTAATTTCCTCTGGTTGGGTCGCATGGATGGACCCATGCCCGCTTTGTATCCTGAACCGGTAATGAAAGATCCTGAGAATAAGAAGTGGAAGGATGGAGCACCCCATTACCTGATGCAGGATGCGGAGGGTAAGCCGATTGATATGCCCGTGGAAGAGCCTAAGAAGAAGAAGGCATCTAAGAGCTCGGGTGAGCCCAAGAAGCGCGGCAGAAAGCCTGGATCCAAGAATCAGAAGAAGAAGTCTTCTGTGGAGGAGGATCAGGCGGCTGAGATTGCCAAGCTGAAGGCGATGCTCGCATCAAAGGCTGAGAAACCAGATGATGAGGAGACGACTGACCTCACGCAATCTGAGGAAGAAGCAGCTGGATGTGGTCTGGAAGAGGAATCACCCAAGAAAGAAGAGGAAGAGGAAGAAGAAGAGGATGAGTATGAGTCCCTAGTGTTTGAAGGTGTTGAATACCAGAAAAACAAGCAGGATGATACAGTCCTTGACCCGGAAGACTTCTCGGTTGTGGGTGTGTGGAAGGATGGGGGCATCGTCTGGGAAGATGATGAGGCCTCGGCAGCCCATGAATCAAAAAAGTAAGACAAAAAAATCAAAAAACATCATAAAATCTAGAAAAACATAAAAAAATCAAAAAAAAATCAAAAAAATATTTTTTTTTATCTGATATGTCAAATACTTACGAGCCGACGGCGACCTCAGAGCCTTCGTGTTCCCCTTTTACTCCTAAAATTTGAAACTCATTTTTTAGAAGAGTAGTAACTACAAATACAAGCACTCATTTAAAAGCAGAATACACGAACATCTGTGAAAGTCCTTGAAACACACACACACACACCACACCACCCATAAGATATGGCCTATGCCCAGATGACATACCGCCAGTACGCTGATCTCGCGCATGAACAAGATGCTTGCTGGGATTATCTGGATTCAGAACACCGCAGGATCGCCGAGGGTGCCTATCTGGGGAAAGACCCAGGGTTCAGCCCGGTTTTGACATGGCCGATTGGTGCTCCGGCCGCATGGATGGCTGAGATTGAAGCAGCAGCCACCTTGAGAAACTATGAGGATTGGATGACGCGCAGTGGTGAGTGGGATTCACCATGTGTCCCACCATCAGGTCTCCATGGCCAAGATTACACAGACGCTCATGAAGAATACATCAAAATGATATCCATCGCGGATATTCATGGTGACATGTGCCGGTGGGAAGATGATATGGCGTGTCATCTTTTATTCGCCGAGAATACATGGGATAAAAGGGGGGGGGGATCATATATCATAAACCGTCGCAGTGAAGTCATGATGAAATGCAACATTACACGGAATGGTGAAAATTACCTTACGGGGACTTGCTCATTGGGGAAAGTATTCATTCCCAGGTATGTGTGGAAAGCGGCTGATCCTGGTCCTCTCAATGGTGGAGAGGGGGTTCAGGTTCTGATGAAAATTAGATTCCTAGGATTCAATGGGTGTCGTAAGGCAAAGATGCCTTGGAGAGCGGAAAAAATCATGTAAAACTAATCATCCCTAAAAATAAGTGAAACAAAAAAAAAGCAATAAAAATAAAAAAATAAAAAAGACAAAAAATTTTTTTTTACTCCTTTTATGGAAATTTGAAAGTAATTTACTTTTATTTCTATTAACTAAACAATACTGAATAACATTATAATCATGTCTATTACACGCTTTACTGCATCATCTATTCTCCGCCCATTGAGACCTTGTTCACTACGTTTTGGGGCTCGTCCATTTATCCCAGGTGCTTCATTGCATCTACTTCGGAAAAGTGTTTCATTTTCAGGGTCTGAGGTGAAATCATTCATGTATGATATACGTGAAGAACAACTTGCTCGGGGGAGAAGGCAAATTGTAGATGTAAAACTTGGTATGGATGGATTAATCCAT
>Ga0257127_1002548_pt1 | contig 11082 bp, 12 predicted proteins | sample SI060_135mmetaG_FD_190152 | JGI IMG/M metagenome (GOLD analysis project Ga0257127, IMG submission 190152) | Marine microbial communities from Saanich Inlet, British Columbia, Canada - SI060_135m | ecosystem: Environmental > Aquatic > Marine > Inlet | place: Canada: British Columbia | collected...
TTTTTAATTAAATAAATTGTTATATTTAATTCATTAATTAATTTAGCAGTAGGTGTAGGTGATAATGCATTAAAAATAATAATCTTTTGTAATTCTTTAGGTAAGCGCTTTAAGATATCCATAATAATGAAATTCAAATTATTAGATAATATAAATTAATATTTTCAATTTTTTAAAGAATATATATAAATTAATTTATTGATGTTATATATGATAAATTATATATTAGATTTACTAGGATATAATTCAGATAGAGTATCTGAAGTATTAAATTTCAGATTTATAGTATTAGTATTATTTATAATTGGTGTAATATTTATTGTAATAGAAGTAACTAGATCATATAATGAATGTCCAGTACCTGAAATTAAATATAGATATCTACCAAGATCGTTTAAGGATGAGCAAAATGAGCCAGTTCCGATAAATGATTTATATGGTAGAATGTTTGATGAACCTTCTCCGTGGGTAGGTTCATTTACAAAAGTATCAGAGACGAGAGAATTAGGTAAAATGAATTAAATTTTAGTCGGATAGTTCGTCATTTTTATCTCTTTTAACAACATGAATATTAGTTTTTTTTTTATTTCCGAAAGTATTCATGTCAATAAATGGTAATCGTTTATCGTGTTTTTCATCAAAATACAATTTATGGAATGATTTAAATCGTGTACATCCAACAGATAGATCTACTTGTGTTTTTTTAGCTTTATACCAAAATACTTTTTTAGTGATGTCGGTAGATCGTAGGCGATTATTAATGACCATAACACCATAATTGTCTGTAACTTGTAAGAATACTTGGTCAAATAATTCTCTAGATGGAAACATACCAGCATAATGTTCGTATAATTTTTTTCTATTATTAATAAAATCTTCACCTAATAAAAAAACAAAATCAAAATTAGATCGTAATTCTGGTTGAATACCGAGTGAATATTGCATAGAAAGAATAAAAGTCAATTGATAATGCCTTCCTTCATTGAAAATGGATAAAACATTTGGATCTTTAAGCCATAAATGTTTAGTACTCATACAGTCATCCATAATTAAAAATGTTCTAGGGTCTAATGGTTTTTTACGTTTATCTTTTCTTTCATCATTTTTTGCTAATATAATTTTTTGTCTAGCTAATATGCGAGGTATTGTGTCTTGTTTAAAATCATGATGAATGAAAGATAAGGGGAAAAAGTCATTATAAAATCCTGTCATTTTATCAGTGGGAGCAATAATAGTTCCACATGGAATATCTTTAATATAACTTAATATATCTCGAATAACCCAACTTTTACCAGATCCAGATTTAGCAATAATTGCTATTCGTGGATTAAGAAAATCCCCATTTTGATCTAAAACTAGATTCTTTAAATCAAATTGGTCTAATTGTAAACATTCTCCGCCAAAATTAATATCTTTATAACCACTCATATTGTTATATAGCTATAGGATATTTTAAAAATCAGGAAGATCCGTAAATACGTCTTGATCAAATAAAGAGGAAGAGCTATTAATAAAAACATCTGATATCTCTTTTTCTGTTTGATCAAAGTAAGATGCAGTAGCCCAAACAAGGGCTCCTATCATTAAAGGTACTTTTAATGTAATATATAATGATGGGCACATACATTTACCATCTTCACTAGTGGATGTTTTTAATTTAAGTTTTTTATTTTCATAATTAACATCAACATATAAAATTATGTATGTTATAACGCCTGCAATTAAACCAAATAATATAGGATTAATAGTATCTGGATTCATATAATATCATATAGATATTTTATAATCCATTATATTTCGAAAAATATACATCTTTTCTTTTTTTATCATCTCTATTATTTATAGTATTTTTATTAATAGAATGTTTATCTGAATCATTAGATTCCAACATATTACTAAATACATCTTCATAATCCCCATCTTTACCAATATATTGGATAGAACTTTCACTTTCATTAGATGGGTCTGCTCTAGATGGACCAATTGGGGCACGTTCTGATAGGCCAATAGAATTTTCATTTGTATTAATTATTTTTGAAATAACTATATTTTTTATTTGATTATTATCAGTTTTTTGTTTTTCAGATTCTCTTAATTCATTATTTATTGAATGTTTATTTTCAGAATAGTATTGTGTTATAGGAATAGATATATGTTCACTATTATTTATGGGTGATTCCGTATTAATATTATCATCAATATCAAATAATAATGTATTTTGTTCCATATTTTTTCTCATTTCTGATAATAATTTTGATGTTTCGTTATCGTCGTCACTGTCATTGTTATTATATGAAACCTTTGAAGCATTAATAGTATCTAAATTAATTTCAGGTTCAACTAAATAAACATTATCATTATTAGATTTAAATGAAGATTCATCCTTACTGATTTTAATTCCAGAATTTAAATCTTGAGATAATAATTGTTTTAAATTTTCTGATTCTGAATTTGATATAGGTTTATCAACTTGATCTTCACCAAAACTCATTTTATTTCCCAAATATTGATTTAAAATATGTTGTACAGGTAATATTTTACGGATAGCTTCTTTTATAGATTGTTTTATAAAATCATTGGCGTCTCTTTGATTTCTTTTTCTATCTATAGGTTTTATTTCATGATAGAATAAATAAGGTGAATTATAAAATTGTCTAGCACATTCAATATAACATTTATGTATAAATTTAGATAGAGGGATGTCTAAAAAATCTTGATTAATTTGTGTAGCATTACAATTTGGGTTATTATTAGATAATAATATGATATTTGCTTTAATAACAGCTTTTAATAAATTGTTTAAGAAATCACATCGACTAGCTGTTCGAATTCGTATAGTTTCATTTTCAATAAGATTATTATTCCAACTAGGGATTCTTTTAATAAATTGTTGAAATGCTTTTAATATTTTTTTTTCTTCACCTTTTTTAATTATTTTTTTAGATTCTGTATATATTGAATCAAAGCCTTCGTATAAATGAGGTGTTAAAATATTAATCAATTGAATAGTATATTCGTTTTTTGTTTCTACTAAAAAATTCATATATATTATATATATATGATTTTTTTTTAATAATTTAACTCAATTATGCGTTATTACCTCTATTGCTTAAGAATGTATATTGTTTTTTATCAGCACATACACATCCAGTTCCCATTTTACCAGAACATGTCATATTAGTTGGTATATACTTTGTTCCTAATTCGCCATCATTAATTCGTGGATCTTTTTTAACATCAAATGATAATGGCCATTGTTTACCACAGCAATCTGGACTACACATATTAGTATCCATTTTATAACATCCTTTTAAATTACTACCACTATTGAATGTTTCTTTCATTTTATTAGATAACTATATATAATTAAAATTTTATTCAATTGGGCGCACTTTTAAATAAAGATCATCTAATATCCATTTATTTTTATAATAAATTCTTGGTTTATAATAAATTTTTAAATTTATACTTTTTATTAGTTGATTATATGTATTTATATAGGTTTTATCGTTAATAATATTTTTATAAAAATTATTTATACTAATTTTATCACCATATTTTTCAATTGCTCTATATTGTATAGAGTCAATTTCATTATGTAAATAATTTGTTAGTTTATTTTCATTATTAATATTTATTTTTATTTTACTATTAATACATCTTATTATATATAAACCTTCTGGTGTGATTATAATTGAACCTTGTGTTCGTCCAGAATTATGATGTTCTATAAAATGAAATAAATCAGAAACACTTGGAAATTCATACAGTATTCCTTCTATTATTCTAGACATCGGATTAGGAGTAGCAGGATGTGTATGAAATATATACTCAAAATCAATTGCATCTATCATATTATCAGGTAATAGTATTGTATCATCTGTTTTATCTGATATATTTTGTTTTGCATTTATAATAATTCTTTGTAATCGAGATTTTCCAAAATCCAGTAATCCAGAATGCTCAGTATATCGTAATTTATTTTTACTATCAAAATATTTTTTATCTTTACTCCCATCTAAATATAAAGATTCTAGAATTCGCAATTGATTTTTAGATATTTTAATGTACCGTTCTTCGTGTTCTTTATAAATTTTAGCTTCAACTTTATAAGTCTTTCCCATTATTATTTATTAAGATAATAAATATGTATCTAAACTATTAAGAAATATAAAGGTATTATATTTAATTTCTAATTAATAATATGTTATATACTATTGATGGTAATTTTATTATAAAGGAGGGATTCGAAACAGAATTTGTAAAAACCAAATCGAAGGATAATAATAAATTAGATATGTTCCATTATGATGCGAATGGTAATTTAAGATCTGGAACCAAAGTAAATAGTAATGGAGATTATGAAATTTGGACAGGTTATTGTTATGATAATAATTGTTCGGATGAGAGTAAAAATAAGGCCCAATTAAAAATAGATAAGGATGGTACTACTCATTTAAATAAATTATGTATTAAGAATAATTGTATAAATGCTGAAAAATTAGATGATTTGATAAAGACTGGTGAAGTATTTAATAAACAAAATACTGAAAAGAGAATATGTATAGATGATACATGTTTAACAAAAAAAGATATAATAATATTAAAGTTTGTAAACGAATTAATGATTAATGAAATATTGAAAAATAACAATATATCAATAGATAAAATATCAGAAGTAGAATTAGCATTACTTTTAGATGAAGCCAGAACAAATACACAGGCGGATATAGAAGGCGAAAATTAAAAAACAAATTAAGATATTATAATATTATAATAAATATAATATTATAATATATGAGTGATATTAATAAATATTTTGATTTAGGTATATATAATGAAGAAGAAACCAATACTCATTTAGATAATTTAATTAAATTAAATTATATAGAGATAGATATAAATTATTATAATTTTAATAGATTAACTGATATTCAAAAAAAAAGATTATATCCTTTTTTAAATAAAAAAAATGATGAATATAAAAAAAATAGTATTCATTTAATAATAGATATAAATTCTTTTAAAGATAAATATTTATTAAATTATAATGATATGGTTTATTATCAAAGAAAGGGTGTCGAAATATTATCAGATAATGATATTTTAAATAAATATAATATTGATCCATATAATTTTACACGATTTAATGATATTAGTGAATTAAATAATATAGATAAGGTAATCAATATAAGTGAAAATAATAAATATGATAATAATTATATTTTAGAGCATAAAAAAATAGAAAAACTAGGTATATATATATTACCTAAAGATGCAAGTCCAGGATTTAAAAACTTTAGAAGAATAATTCAATATTTAAAAAATCATTTTAATATATATTTATTTTTAGATAATAAAGAAGATGATTTAGATAATGATGATAAAGAATTTATTAAAGATGTTATAGAAGTAAATTATTTAGATAATAAAACGAATGATGAAGTAGGTGATTTAATATATAATAAAAAACTAACAATTTTATTAGCAATTTATGGATTTTATAAAAGAAAAGATGTAATACTAGCAAAGCCAGCAAAAATAATAATTAGTTATCAAGAACCACCAGTAATTTATCCAATATCTTGTTATGATTATAATTTGATAGATATAAATTTATATAATTCATTAAAGAAATATGCAAAATTAGATGAAAATAAATTTAATTTTATTAAGATGGATAATTTCATATTACCTGTCCCATTTTATTCAAATTATAATGAAATAAAAAGACCAGTATATGATAAAAATAATATTAGAGTAGGATTAATTGCATATGCACCAAAAATATCACACGAACTAGTAAAATTAGTAAATAATATAGTTGAAATTAATAAAAATATAATTATTACAGTTTATGGATATATATCAATTGAATGGTTTAAAATAATATTTCCGTCGGAACAAATAAAATTAGATCAATATGATAATACAAATCCTGTAAAATTACAAGATAATATTCTTTTTATTGATTCAATAAATTATAACAACCATTCGACAGCATTAGAAATATTAAAATTAAAAATACCATTTATTGGATATTTAAATAAAAATAGATATCATGGATTATTTTCAGAATCATTAATTAAAACAATCAAAATGGAAGATCATTTATTATCTGATAATATTAACACATATACTAAATTAGTAGAATTATATACACATGATGAGATATCATATTATAATTTTTATAATAAGTTTATAAAAAAATTAGATGAATCAAAAATACTTTCAGATGAACATTATGCAAATAATCTAGCAAAAACATTAAATGAATTTTATGCAGATTACTATAAAAATCTTTAATTTTAATATAAAATAAATTTATATTAAAAATTATTTTGAAAAATGATAATCATTTGTTAATTTACGGACTGATTGGCATCGTTGAGTTGATACATATTCCAAATATTCATTTGGATTACATATAGCAAATTCAGAATCAAATGCCAAATTTTTAATAGTTTTATCTCCTTGTTGAATTGCTGTAAAATCTTTTTCATCTCTTCTAGGAAAGAAAAAGGCGATACCATCAAGTTGAATTCTAAATTTTCTTGAACAGAAACTATCTTCGATAAAACTTAAAGTCCAATGTGATTGTTTTTCATGAGTAGATATAACTAATATTTTTTCTATATCTTTTTTAACTCGAAATTTGTGTAAATATCCAGATTTACTAGGATATAATGCACACCCAACAATATAATCAGCTGCTAATCTTTTATTTGGTGAAAAATAAGAAACGAGTCTATCATCGCCTAATCTTATATCATATGGATTAAAAGATTCTCTATTTAATGATCCATGATATAATAAAGTACCTTTTGGCACTGTATATAATGTTGTTTTGGAAGGTTCCATATAATTTAGATATCTATCATTATAAATACTCATTTGTTGATGTTTCAAAATATCATCCTCATTTATATCTTCACCGCCATTTTGATTGTTTTGTTCTAAAGCATTAGAGCCTGTTACATCATTTTTTTGATTATTTTCATATTGCAAATTATAATATTTTAAAGGTTTTATATCAGACATTATATATTGTATAGATATAATTTTATCACTGAATTATTAAAAAAATTTGAAATTAAAATACTTTAAAATATAACTATATTAACTATATATATAAAATGGCGTGTAAAAATCAACCAAATCAATCAAATCAGTCAAATCAATCAAATATCATGGAAGAAGGAAATAAATTTGAAAAGTTTTTTAAGAAAAAAGAACAAATTCCAATTAATAATGGATTTACCAAAGTTATTAATAAAAAATATAATAATAGAAATTTTTCTAGTTCTGAAAATAAATCATATCATACCGACGGAGATCATACAGATGGAGATCATACAGATGGAGGTCAAATTGGAACACATATAACTGATAAAAAACCATATCATCCAGACGATGATCATCAACGCCGCGAAGGGCATCATAATCGTCAACACCGCGAAGGTCAATATAATAATAGACCCCGAAGAGAAGAAGGTCAATATAATAATAGACCCCGAAGAGAAGAAGGTCAATATAATAATAGACCCCAAAGAGAAGATGGTCAATATAATAATAGACCCCAAGGAGAAGATGGTCAATATAATAATAGACCTAGAAGAGAAGATGGACATTATAATAATAGACCTAGAAGAGAAGATTACCATGCACCAAATCCATCTCCAGTTAAAACCCAAGATCCATATAATAAAATAGATCTTGATATTGAAAATATAGAAAAAGAATTAAATTCAGATGTATATTCATCTCAAAAAAGAAAGGATGACTTAACTGAAAGATTAAGTAAATTAAAAGAGGATAAAAAGAACGAATTTCCTAATTTGAGAAGTACAGATATTAATAAATCAGTAGTTAATTCAGTTTGGTCTAAGATGCCAAATAATATTAAAAGCACTAAAGGAGTAGAAGAAGCTAATAATAAAACAAAACTTGCAGCGAAAGAGGCCAAAGATGCGAAAAAGGCCAGTTTAAATAATACAAAAGATATTTATAAAGAGTATGTTGAATCAGATTATGATGGCGATGATTTTATTGATGATGGATTTTATGATGGTGATGATTTATAAATTAAGTTAGTTTATTTTTCACGTACATATTAAATATCTTTTTATTCTTTTGACTTAATGTAATTTTTGGCATTGTTTTATCAATTTTAATAATTGTTTCAACTGTTTTAACATTAGTATCATAATCTTTTATTATTTCATATAATTCCTTTATTTTTTCATTTTTTACAAGATAATAAATAATTTTATTCAAATTAATTATATCATTAAATGATTTATTTGAAAATATTCTTTGTAAATTTGTAATTTGTTTTTTATTAATATTTTTTAATGATGTTTGATTCAAATCTGAACTAAATTTCATTTCATAATATGGTATAGATGGTTTTTTTGATTTGGGTTTGAATTTATTTATATGATAAGATGTTTTAGCACATGTAAAAAAACCATGAATATCGTGCAAAAACCAATTTTGATCAGTATATATATTTGTTTCAATTACATCACCTTTAGATATTGAATCTGTAACATTACTTAAAATATTCAAAAAGTCACTATTTACTTTATATCGTTTAAACATACTTTTACAAAAGTTTTCATGTATTGTTAATGGAACTAGAACTTTATCAACTTTATACAAACTTAAACTCTCATTTATGTTTGTATATTCATCAATTAAAATTTTAGATGCTTCAAATAAACTGGTATCTCTACATTTTTTTTGAGAATTTGAAATAAATAATTTAATATTTTCATTATCGATTTCTTCATCTGGATCAAAACTATTTTTTAAATCATATAAAAGTGATATTAATCTTCGCATATCATTTTGTGCAAATTTAATTATTTTATTTTTAACTTTAATATTAGTAATATTTAAGTTATCTTTAGCAATCACCCTATCTAATAATGTTGTTAAATCGATATCATTGGGTTGTTGTAATTTAATAGAATCAGATACTTCTAAAATATCCGTTAATAATTTATTATGTTGCATATTTGAAATAAATATTATAGGGAATAATTTTTTATTATAATTATCTTTTACTAAATCCTTGATACGTACCTTTTCATTTTTTAATGTTATTTTTTCAATATCATTAATAATTAATGCAAATTTTTTTTTGGAATTTTTTTCTAAAAAAAATGATTCCATTGTACTTCCTGTTAAACTATTAACTATATTTTCAAATAAAATTTGTGCTTTTTCATCTTTATAATCTAACCATTTATAATAATAATTATTATTTTCTAATATTATTTTTGTTATTAAATTTTTACCAACACCATGATATCCTGAAATTACAATACTGCTATTTTTTTCATTTTCAAAATTACTTAACCAATGATTAAATTTTAATATATTAGATCCATTGCCAATAATATCTTTAATATTTTTAGGTTTATAATTTTCAATCCAATTATCACACATATATCTAATATAATATTACATATATTTATTTAAATAGATAATTATTCAATTTTAGGTATTATATAATTATCAGTTTTCCACTTAAAATGTTTAGAATACGTTTTAAAATCACGTTTTCTATGAATTTTACCATTTTCTAAATCAGTTATAAATATATTGGGATAAATAACATAACAATTATTTAATGTATTCTGAATATCAATCATTAATTTATCAACAGGTAATGTTAATTCTTCCATACATCCCAATATATATTCAAAATAATCCTTATTTAAAGCATATGCAAACCCTCCATATGTATTATTTGCTTTATAATATCCATCTTTGATTTCAATATCATCCCATTTTTTTTGAATACCACCATAATATAATATACCATATTTTGGTATTTTTTTTATTATATCTTCATGAATTTCATTAAAATTTTTATGAATATATGCATCATCTTCTAATATAATAATATTATTATAATCATTCGATATTGCATCTTTTAATACATTCATATGTGCAACCAAATTACCTAATTGTTCTTCAATATTAATATTAGTTTTTTCATATAATGGTCTGTTTTCATATCTACCAGTATTCATCCAATGATTCCAACATTTTGTTTTAGTTGTATTTTTTTTAATATCTTTATTTTTTCGAATATATATATTTTCATCAAATAAAAATTTTGTTAAATCTTTATATTGTAACATTTTTTGAAATTGCCATCTTTTATAATATTTAGTATATATTATATCATCTTTTATATGAACACCGTCTATAATTTTATATTTAACACTGTTTTCTTCAAGAACTTTTATTATTTCAATAATTTTATTTCTTTCATTTGGTAAATTAATTATATAAATACAATTAAAATATTGTGAAAATTTATATCTATTAATAGAGTTAGTTTGTTTTGTATTTTTGTTCAATTTTTTATCTGATTCGGAATATGATGATATATCTATTGAATTACTTGAATTTTTAGATGTACTGCTTTGAAATTTAATATTATTTTTATTTATATTAAAATGATCATCAATCTTATTTAATTTATCATATTTAGTTTCTTTTATCATCTGATAATCCATTATATATGGATCATCTTCATCATTTGTTTGATTATCTACTTTTGGATTAGGATTAGGATTAGGATTAGGATTAGGATTAGAATTAGAATTAGAATTATAATTAAATGATGTCATCATATGTTTAAACATATATTCTAATTTTTTATCATTTTCTTCTTTTATTTCATTCTTTAAATTATCTATTTCATCTTTTTTATATTTTAAGACCTCTTCTAAATATTTTTTTTTAGGAACAGAAATTAGTTTATCAATATTAATTGATTCTGGAATTATTACATCATTAATATTATCATCTGATAAATTTATTTTCATAGTTAATATATATTCCTGAAACGTATCATGTAAAATACTACTATTAGATTCTAATTCGGAAATAGTTTGTCTATTGTCTGAGACATTATCTATTTTATTATTAACATCATTATTATTGTCGTTATTAATAAAAACGCCAACTGTATTATCATTTTCAGAATTGTCCATTAATATAATAATATATATTAATAGATAAATATTATTAAAAAAAAATCTTCTAATTTAAACATTT
>Ga0257127_1002551_pt1 | contig 11067 bp, 5 predicted proteins | sample SI060_135mmetaG_FD_190152 | JGI IMG/M metagenome (GOLD analysis project Ga0257127, IMG submission 190152) | Marine microbial communities from Saanich Inlet, British Columbia, Canada - SI060_135m | ecosystem: Environmental > Aquatic > Marine > Inlet | place: Canada: British Columbia | collected...
CAGAAGAACAGGACTTAGCCGGTTTTTATTGGCAACTTCGTGATTATGACGAGAAGCAATGGCCAGAAGAACAGGACTTAGCGGGGTTCCTGTGGGATGAAGCCCCTGAAAAGCAGGTGGATGCACCGCAGCTAGCAAGGTTCTTATGGCGTGATGCGACGCCAACCTTATTGCCGAGTGGTCCTGAGCTTCAATGGAGTGAGCAGGCCCCGCTGCAGGGCACGCTAGATCCAGACCACCTATTAGCCGGTTTTTATTGGCAACTTCGGGATTACGACGAAAAGCAATGGCCGGAAGAACAGGACTTAGCGAGGTTCCTGTGGGATGAAGCCCCTGAAAAGCAGGTAGATGCACCGCAGCTTGCAAGGTTCTTATGGCGTGATGCGACGCCAACCTTATTGCCGAGTGGTCCTGAGCTTCAGTTAGAGACCTAACGGAAGAATTAGGCATCAAGATGTCTGATACATCGCAAAGTGCTGCTTTAGTCACGGGTATTAAAGAGCTTATCGGAAAGATAGAAGGTGAAAGTTGGTCAGACATAGAAGGGTCTGATTTTGTGTGGTAACTCAATAGCGCAGGGATCGCCCGTTGGGTAGAGCAAGAATGAGGGGTTATACATTTTTAAGCATTTAAGGACACTGAAGTACGCATTCTTGGTTCTAGGGTTAATTAGTGTCGGGGAAGTGTCCGCCTCTGACCTGGTAAACCGTCTGAATCCAACATTTGAGCGAATCAACACGAGAGAAGGACTATCTCAAACGACGGTAAATGTTATCACTCAAGATTCGAGTGGGCTGGTCTGGATAGGTACGACTGAAGGATTAAACATTTACGACGGAGAGAAGTTTGAAACGTTTTTTAACGTTCAAGCTGACCTGACATCCCTGTCACACGATTATGTTTCGGCGATAGTCGAGGACTCTCAAGGAAACATATGGATCGGTACTGACAACGGATTGAACGTCTTTAACGCTGCGACATCAACCTTCCGCCGCGTCGATATAGTCGATATAAGAGAAGCAACTACCCCTGTCACCGGCAGCGATAGTTCCATCCGAGCATTGTTTGTTGACGCTGATGGTAGCTTGTGGGTTGGTACAGGCGCTGGGTTGATCAAGATAACGAGCGAAAGTTCGCTAACACACTATCGGCATGAGGCTGTTGATCCCCAAACGCTGGGTCAAGGTGCAGTTCACGCTATTGAACAAGACACCCAGGGTAATATCTGGGTAGGAACCGACCCTAGTGGCCTGTCGCGGCTGAACCCTGACAGTGGTGAAATTATCCGTTTTACGCGAGGGTTCTACGATACTGACCTACCAGGCAACATGATCAGGAGCCTGATGGTAGGTCCCAAAGGTTTTCTTTGGGTAGCAACCTTCAACAATGGTTTATGGCGCGGCGACACGACGACACTACAGTTCCAATATCAACCATTAGAGTCAGTCCAAGGCACTGCGACGACTAGAACGAGAAACCTGTTAAGCGACAGCGAAGGCCGAATTTGGGTAGGCACGGATGATGGATTATTCGTTTTAGATCAGGAAGAAGGCACATCCTCAAATTTCACGCACAAAGGCAGTGATCCAAGCTCTTTATCAGATAATAAGGTGTCCGCGTTGTTTGAAGATGCGGGCAGGGTAATCTGGGTGGGTACCTATAATGGTATATCGAAATGGAATTCCGCCGCTCCCAGGTTTGCGCTTTACAAGATGGATCGCAACACAGGAGGGGAGCTGGCTGGCAACAGCATCACGTCTTTTGCTGAAGATAAAACAACCTTATGGATTGGAACTTTTACTGGCCTAACAGCCTATGACAAAACGAGTGGTGAGTTCCGCCGAATAGATGACTTTGCTCTCAGAGACAACCGAGTGATGGCCTTGGCGGTTGAAGAGCAAGAAGAGAACTCTACGGTCTGGATTGGAACGATGAACGGCGGATTGACTGCCTTCACTGTGAACACAGGGTTAACCCGACAATACACAGCAAGCAGCAAGGCATCTAGCCTGGCTAGCGACCAGGTAAGTAAAGTCTTTGTCGATAGCCAAAAGCGGATTTGGGTTGGTTTGTATGGAACCGGTCTGGATTTATACCAAGGCGGTACCTCGTTCAAGCACTACCCCAACAATAAGACTGAATTTTCCGACCTCCGAATAACTGATGTTGCAGAGGATGTACTGGGTAATATTTGGATCGCGAGCAACGGTGGTGGCTTGATGATTCTTGATCCCGAGAATGAGGTTGTGACAACGCTCAGGCACAATGCCGAGGAGCGGAGCACGATAGCTTCCGATAACCTTGTATCCGTTTCTAAAGGTGCTCGGGGGATGTGGGTAGGGGCCAGAGACGCCGGCCTGAGCCTTGTGGATCCGACAACGTTAGAAGTCACTCGTATCACTAAAGAAGACGGTCTCTCGTCGGTAGCAGCCTATGGCGTGCTCGAAGACGATAATCTCGGCGCGTGGGTGAGCGGTGGGAAAGGGTTGTCAGTTCTGAAGGAAGAGGGGCAGTGGGACATCTACGACACTAGCCATGGGCTTCAAGCGGACGATTTTAACAACGGCGCCTATCTAAGAATGATGGACGGCACCTTTTTGTACGGCGGGAATTCCGGTTTTAATGCCTTCAATCCTTTAGAAATTAAGTCGAGTACATTTTCACCCAAGGTGGAGTTAACCGGTTTTAAAAAACTGAACAAAAACTTCGCGCTCGACAGACCGTTTACTGAGTCCAGCCAGATTGAAATTGAACACGACGACTACGTGATCGAGTTTGAATACGGAGCGATGGACTACTCTAGTCCGTTACGAAACCAGTATGAATATCAGTTAGAGGGATTCGAACCTGATTGGGTAAAAGCAGGTAACGATAGGTCAGTGGCTTATACCAATCTGGACCCCGGCAGATACACCTTTAGGGTAAGGGCGACCAACGGTGATGGAATATGGTCAAGTGACCAGCTAGCGGTTGAGCTAAATGTACTTCCTCCCTGGTTTCAGAGCTGGTGGGCCTATTTGGGCTACCTTATTTTGGCGGTATTGGTTTTAACCGGCATCTATAGATTAAACGCACAGCGGATGGCGAGGATCGCTGAAGATAGTCATCGAGCACGCCTTGAAAAGTACATCCAGACGTTAGAGCAAGCCACGGACGCGATAGCAATTGCGTCGGAAGAAGGCGTCATCGAGTACCAAAATGCACTGTTTTTGGCGTTGTTTAAAACCCCAGAGCTAGACTCTGGCGTTGGTAGTCAGTTACTAGAAACGCTCTTTGATTCAGCTGACGAGAGAGCCGAAGTGGAATCTCGTGTTGTGGAGTCGGGGCGATTCTCCACCGAAGTGGTTCGCCGACTGGCGGTGGAAAAATTTTATGAGATTAGCGTTGCGCGAACTGAGTATCAGGGTGTCGTGACGTTGATTGCGATTGCGCGAGATATCACGCAGAGAAAGGAAACTGAACTTCAGCTGGAGCACTATTCAAGAAACCTTGAAACGCAGGTTATAGAAAGAACGAGTAAGTTGGAGGAAGAAGTTAGCAAAAGCCTACTGCAACAGCAGGCTCTCGAAAATTCACTAGCTGAAAAAGAACTATTGATCAAAGAAGTCCATCATCGTGTGAAGAACAACATGCAGGTCATCTCCAGCCTGTTAAGCATCCAGGCGGAGGGTGTAGACGACGAGGTTTATTCAAGCCTGCTTAACGAAAGTCAGCAGCGAATCAAGTCGATGACGCTGATTCATGAATCGCTCTACCAATCAAAAGATCTTTTGAACATAGACTTTCAAGATTACATAGAGTTACTAACCAACAGCTTAAGTCGATCATACGTGGTTCCGGGAGTCTCAGTTTTCGTGGAAGTCAACGTAGAGAATGTAGTGTTGGACCTGGAGACTGCCGTTCCATGCGGTCTCATAATCAACGAGCTTGTATCGAATTCTTTGAAGCACGCATTTCATGATAAGGAGGAGACAGGGATTATAGATATTGATTTTGTAACCACTGATTGTAGCTTTGATCTGCGGATATCGGACAACGGTTCTGGCCTCCCGCCAGACTTTGATCTTAGTAAGAACACGTCGATGGGGCTGGAAATTGTAACAATTTTGACCGAGCAGCTTGAAGGCACGCTGTCCGCACATAATGATGATGGGGCTGTTTTCCAGATTCGCTTCCCAAGAGCGATAAATGAGTAATAGCGTTTTAATTGTTGAAGATGAGGTGCTGGTAGCAAGAGATATTCGTGCTCGTCTCGAGCGTATGGGCTACACCGTTGCTGGTACTGCTGCCAGAGGTGAGGACGCCATAAAACTTGCCTTGAGTGAAAATCCGGATTTGATCCTTATGGATATTAACCTCCGAGGTGAAATGGATGGTATTGAGGCAGCAACGAAGATTAACGAAGCCAGGTCGATCCCTGTTATTTTCTGCACCGCGTATTCGAACGATGAAGTGTTACAGCGCGCCAAGGTCACCTCTCCTTTTGGCTATGTGCTAAAGCCGTTTGATAACAGAGAACTTTCTATAAATATAGAAATTGCTCTCTTTAAGCATAAAGTAGAGCGAGACCTGGCAGACACCAAGCAAAACCTGGATGCCACTTTGAATAATGTGAGCGACGGTGTAATTGCAGCAGATGCAAGTGGCAAGATATTCCTGATTAATCCTATGGCAGAGAAGATAGTGGGTTGTGAGGCCGGGGCTGGATTTGGAATGGGCATCGATGATCTTTTCAAGCTGGAGGCGTTCGAATCCGGGCAAGGGGTCATCAACCTGATGAGTCCGGAAACTTTTGCCTACTGGAAGCAGTTCAGTGGTATTCGACAAATGCTTACGCGAGCCGATGGACGAACAGTACCGATTGAACTAAGTGCAAACTTTTTGGACAAAGATTCTAATCTTACGGTTATTACCTTTAGGGACATTTCGCAACAACTCGGTTACGAGGAAACAATTCAGAAAAACGCCTTCTTTGATGGTTTGACAGAGCTTCCCAACAGGGCCTTGTTCGTGGATCGACTTAATCGATCGATTAACCGGCGGGAAAGAGATGGCCAACAGGGGGAGTTCTCGGTTCTATTCATCGGGCTTGATGGTTTCGCAGTGATTAATGAAGGGTTTGGTCACGAGGTTGGTGATAAGGTCATCACTGAAATTGGAAAGCGAATAAGGGAAATTATTCGCGATGACGATACAGTTTCCCGGTTTAGCGGCGATATATTTGCGGTTCTGTTGGATCCAGTCGATGCAGTGGCCGAGTCGATACAGGCCTGTCAGCGAATCACGACTGCGGTCCGGGAACCTATTGCTGTCAATGATAATGCGCTGAATATTACAGCATCGGTCGGGGTCGTAGTGAATAGCGGCGATTATCATTCAGCGGATGAAATGCTGCGTGATGCCGACACCGCCCTGAATCGTGCGAAGACAGATGCTCAGGGTTCATATGTCGTGTTCGACAACGCGATGTATGAAGACGCCGTAAGGTTTATTGATCGAAAAAACGGGATGCAGAAGGCGTTAGTCGAGGGTGTTTTCGACGTTCAATACCAGCCGATCATTGACCTGGAAACAGGACAGCTTTCCAGTATGGAAGCGCTGTTGCGCTGGCCGGATCCGGAAGAAGGAATGATCGACCCCGAAGAGTTTATTCCCATTGCGGAAGCGACTGGATTGATCACGCCACTGGGTGAATATGTGCTAAGAAAAGTATGCAACCAGATCCGTAGCTGGGGAGATATGGGATTAGACGGCTTTCGAGTAGCAGTAAACTTCAGTGCGCGTCAGTTTGAAACAGATGTGTCGGCACTAGTTCAAGATGCGATGGCGACTTCAGGAATAAAGCCGTCGACTTTGACTATAGAGATCACAGAGGGCCTGGCGATGAAGAATGTGGAGCACTACACAACGATGCTCGAAGATTTACGCCGTCTCGGGGTGAACATCAGCATGGATGACTTTGGCACAGGCTATAGCTCATTGTCATACTTGAAACGATTTCCACTGACGACCTTAAAGATTGATCGCTCCTTTATCAAAGACCTTCATATAGATGAAGACGATAAAGAGATCACCAAGGCCATTATTGCTATGGGTCAGAGTTTGAATTTGACGACGCTGGCCGAAGGCGTTGAAAATGAAGAGCAGTTAGAGATTTTACGTGACTATGGCTGTGACTACATTCAAGGCTTTTACTACAGCAAACCAATGCCTGCAGCTGAAATGACCGAGTATCTGCGTAGCCTGGAATGAACTGGCCAGGGAATGCGCGCTCTAACAACATAAAAATTCGTTCATTTACTTTCTTTCAATTTCTCAAGCTAATTTTTTTGCCCTTTTTTGTCTCAATGTTGATCGCTGGTGCGTATGGCGCAAACAAAAATGTCCCTCCCATCGATGAGAAACAGGTAGTTTTTAGAAGACTGCCTCCTGAGGTGCAGTTGACACAATCTCAAGTGACAGCGATTGCTCAGGATGGTGCCGGTTTTATTTGGTTTGGAACAACGAGTGGTCTAAATCGATTTGATGGGTATAAGGTTCGGAAGTACTTGAAAGGTGATGTGGCTGAATCCATACCACATGACTTTGTTCGATCGCTGCTAGTCGATAGTTCTGGTGTTTTATGGGTTGGCACCGGTGGTGGGCTCTCGGTCTATGATCCCGGGACTCAGAGCTTCCGCCATATAGAACTGCTTCAAGGTAGTGAATTAAAAGTCTATGTCATATATGAGGCTCAATCTGGTGAAGTTCTGGTAGGAACATCGCTAGGGGTTTTCTCAGTGAAGACTGGCGCTGATAAAAGAGTTCAATATTTGGATTCTTTAAGGGAACCCGTTCGCGCGATAGTGCAAGACACCGAAGGGCAGCTTTGGGTTGGAACAGAAAGGAATGGCTTGTTCCGGCAGGAAGGCAACCGGTTTGTTGCGGCTGATGGTATGGATGAGAAGTATGGGGTAGGCCCGGATGCTTATATCCGAGAGCTTCTTTTTGATATGGAAGGTAACCTGTGGATCGCAACATACAATGATGGTCTTTCGGTTCTTTCAAAGACGGGGGTGTTCCAGAGCTTTACGGAAAGTGGCGACCTTGAAGACAAGCGGGTTCGTGCCCTGCTCGAGGACAATCTAGGAAACATTTGGATTGGTTCAGATAAGGGCCTGCATAAATGGAATAGAGATAAGCAGAAGCTACATTCATACTCATATGATCCCCGTAAGACTGAGGGGCTAATAGGAGATTTGGTTTACGACCTATTTCAAGATGTTGGCGGTGTCATTTGGGTGAGCACATTTAAAGGGGTAAGTTCATTCAATACCCAAACTACTCAATTCCCCATCTATGGACTGGAAGGTCTGGATGTTGATGATTCCATTTCTTCGTTAGCAGTAGATTCGTTGGGTAAGGTCGCAGTCGGGACCCATTCGGGGGTGGTGATTTGGGATCCACTAGCGGGAACCATGCAAGATTTTCGGGATTCTGCTGGGGAATTGTTTTCAGACCATGTGATGAATATTTTGTTTGATAATTTCGATCAGTTGTGGATTGGAACTTATTCGAATGGGGTCTACCTTTATTCTAACCAGATATTGGTTGCACATTTTGTTCACGAGGAGGATAGGGAGGCTTCTTTGAGCTCAAATGCGATAACTGATTTGTATCTGTCGAGTACTGGTGATGTTTGGACGTCTACTTTCGGGGGAGGTGTAAATAGATTCGTATCGATTGAAGAGGGTTTTGAAAGATATCCTGAACTGAGCAATCTTTCGGGTCAGTTTCCTGATCTTAGGTGTTATGAAATTGACGAATATGCATTAGGAACCTTGTGGATAGGTACCGCCGAAGGTGTTTTCGGCTTGGATCCTGTTACTGGGGATACGGCTCGACTGGGTACAGGTGAAGCTGAATTGGTTGTTAGCGGTGATATTATCAGCGTTCTGGCGACGCAGAATGGCATTTGGTTTGGGGGTCTGGAAGGAGGTCTGTTTTATTTCGATTTCAGTAGCAACGAGTTAGAACGCAAGGTTGGATTAAATCTAACTGAAGGAGCAGCGGTTTATGGGCTCTTGAGCGCGGCTGATGAGAGTGTCTGGATCGCTAGCGCGGGTTCAATATTGAGGTTAGACGGTACCGATAAGGTGTTGAAATTTGACCATGAGCACGGTGTTCAAGTTGGTGAGCTAAATTTTAATGCGGACCTAAACTTGACTCCAGAGATACTTTTATTTGGAGGAAACGAGGGAGTTAATGTAGTACGAACAGAGCAGGTTCGACGAAACGATTATGTTCCCCCGGTTCGCGTTACACAGCTTCTTCTAAACAATAAGAAAGCTGAATTATCCAACGGGGGAATGTTACAGCTTGAGTATGGCGTTAACGGGCTGTCAGTCGAAGTAGCAGCGTTAGATTACACCTATCCCCAGAAAAATCGTTATCAATACAAACTGGAGGGCTATGATGCCCGGTGGATCGACAACGGTACCAATCGAAACATCACCTATACAAACCTCCACCCTGGATCGTATCTGTTACGAGTCCAGGGGGCTAACAGTGATGGAGTGTGGAATGAGGATGGACTTAGCATTCCCATAACCATCAATCCGCCTCTGTGGGCTACGTGGTGGGCGTATTGTGTATATGTTGCTTTAGCACTGTTTTCGCTCTATCAGCTGATGATATTCAGCTCGAAAAGAATCAACCGGCAGGCAGAGGACCGTTTCAATAGACGATTGAGAGGCTATGTTGAATCCCTGGATGACACGGCTGAATGCGTACTAAATGCCAATCAACAGGGGAATGTGATGTTCTCTAATAATGCGGTAGCCGGTGTTCTTGGTAAACGTCCGTCCGAGGTGGGTGGCTACCCGCTTTTTGAAATACTGTTCCAGCAAGCGGGTCAGCGTCATGAGGCAAAAGAGTACGTTGATAGCGGTAATAACTTCCGGGAGGAGGTTCCCTACCTGATGTCTGATGGGACCGGAAAAATACTCGAAATTAGCGTCTCTCCGGCGTTGGAAACCCCTGAAGACGGCGTGGCATACGTCAGTATCGTGAGGGATGTCACAGAGCGAAGCCGAGAGCAGGAAGCACTTAGGGTTAGCCACGGCCAGCTCACAGTAGAATTAAATAATCTGCACAATCAGCTAGATATTACCTTGGTAAAAAATGCTGATCAAAGAACTGACTTCAGTGCCGTACTGGCGGAGAAAGATGTACTCCTCCGTGAAATCCATGATCGCGTCTATGACAACCTTGGAACGCTAACGAGTTTGTTAAGTATTCAATCCGCTAAATGTTCTGATCCAGTGATATTGAATATCCTGGGTGAGAATGAGCGAAGGATCAGTTCCATTGCGTTAGTTCACGAACGCCTTTATCAGTCAAGAGAGGTTAGACGGGTCGCAATGGGCGAGTATGTCGACGTACTCTTGTCGACGCTGTACCGAAAATTGGTTTCTGAAGAGCTGGAAATTAATTTGCTGAAGGAGTTGGGAGAGTTCGATCTTGCGATCGACCTTGCAGTCCCGTGCGGGCTTATTATCAATGAGTTGTTCAGTAACGCGCTGATTCATGGTTTTGAAGGTAGGCAGCATGGTTCAGGGACCGTAGAAGTAAAGTTATATCTGCTTGCAAAAGAGTGTGTAATTTTCGTTTCCGACAGCGGTCGCGGCTTGCCTATAGAGGTCAATACGGAAGCTGGATCCATGGGGTTCGAGATCGTGTCGATCCTGGTAGAGCAACTCGAGGGTTCGTTTCGATTGATTGGTGGGCAAGGAACCACGTTTGAGGTTAGATTTCCGGTATTGCGAGATGGGATTGTCGGTTAACTTTTTATGTGCCGTTCCACATAGGAATCTAGCAGCTCGCGAATTTTTTTCTGGTAAGCCATTTGGTTCTTGGTAGGCTCATCGCTGAATAACTCGACGCTTGATCGGCTAAGCATTATTGTTACTCAATGTATGGTCGTATGGGGTGTTAGATTCTTATCGAGCTAAGGCCTTGGTGAAAATGAGGGAGTAGGCGCGCAACGCGCTTTGATGTAAGGTCTCTGCTTTGTTAAACAAACAAGGTAAGTTATGAGCGATCTTGAAGAGTCGTTTGAAGACGGCATTCTGACGTTAACCATGAATCGGCCAAAGGCGCGTAATGCGATGAGCGGCGAGATGATGTCTGCGATGCAGGCAGCGATTCCCAGGGCTGCGGTCGATCCTGCGGTGAGATGTGTCGTGTTAACGGGTGCCGGTGGTGCGTTTTGCGCCGGTGGTGACGTAAAAGGTTTTGCGTCGGACGCTGGCAGCAATGAAAATTCCTCCGGCGAGACCTCGTCGCTGGAAGCCCGCGTCCAGGGTTTGCGTCAGGGTATGGAGCTGTCACGTTTGCTGCATGTCATGCCCAAACCAACGCTTGCGATTATTCCTGGTGCTGCTGCAGGTGCAGGGCTTTCGTTGGCACTCGCTTGTGACATGCGTTTTTGTCTGGATACGGCGAAGATCACCACGGCGTTTTCCAAAATTGGCGCATCTGGTGACTACGGTGGATCGTACTTTTTGCCGCAACTCGTTGGAGCTGCAAAGGCGCGTGAGCTTTACTTCGGTGCTGATGTTGTTACAGGTCAGGAAGCCTATGACATGGGCATGATGACTAAAATCGCTGGTGCGGATACCTTTGAAGAAGAATCACGCGCCTATGCGAAGTATCTTGCAGGTTTACCAACCGTCGCGATTGGCTACATGAAGAAGAATCTGAATGCAGCCCAGAACGCAACGCTGAGTGATGTGTTTGATCTGGAGGCGGCGCATATGATGCGAACCTTCATGACAGAAGATCACAAGCGCGCTGCAGTGGCATTTGTCAATAAAGAGCAACCGGAGTTCAAAGGCCGGTAAGCCTTTTCTACAATACCTGGTAAAAAAAGACCGGCAATTGCCGGTCTTTTTTTACCAGGTATTGTAGAAGTAGCTGCGGTTAAGCCGCTTTGCCAATTACCATATCGGCAAGCTTGGCTCGCTGGTATTTCGCATCACCATAAAGTACATGGTTGTGCATCTGTCTCTTAAAGAAGATATGCAC
>Ga0257127_1002555_pt1 | contig 11050 bp, 15 predicted proteins | sample SI060_135mmetaG_FD_190152 | JGI IMG/M metagenome (GOLD analysis project Ga0257127, IMG submission 190152) | Marine microbial communities from Saanich Inlet, British Columbia, Canada - SI060_135m | ecosystem: Environmental > Aquatic > Marine > Inlet | place: Canada: British Columbia | collected...
ATGATCTAATTTTAATGTCTCAACCTTAAGTAAAACTAAGTTTTTTTGTTTTGAGTAATACTTTTCAAGAGTTCCCTTAACCTGCTCTTCTCCTGAAAAATGAATAAAACCATCCTGTGTATCTTTGGAAGATCCTGAATAAGAGCCAGACTCTTTTACCTTTTGCCAATCATCTGCATCAATAATTTTATAAATGTGCTTGAAATTCACTGTTACCAAGATGAGTTAGGTCCATTGAGGAAAACAATTTCTTCTTCTGTAGACTCTCTTCCAAGGACTTTATTTCTGTGTGGGTATCTATGAAATTGTCTAATAGCTTTAGTGTGATCCTGCCAAAATTTCTTAATTTGAACATACCCCTCATGCTCTCTTAAATATTTGTTAAGTAAATAATAAGCCATATCGTGATCCGTTATTTCTTCGCTATGAATAAGGGGCAAAATCATAAAGAATCTTTGACTTTCATTCATTACTTCAAGATACCCTGCATAAACAGCATCATTTACAATCAATCTTGTTTTGTGATCTTGAACAAAAGCTTTTTTATCATCTCTAAACATGTTTCTTGAAAATTGATCAAAAAGAATAACTAAAGCTAAAGCACTCATCGGTTGATCTTGCCAATCATCATACTCATTTTGGGAAGCTAATTCATAGTCATTTAAAAACTTATCTCTTATAGATTTATCGAATGCTTCATCTTTTTTAAATCTTTTTTCAGATGGAGTTTCTTTAAACCAAAAATCTAAAACTTCTTGTGCTTTCTTTGGAATCATTTTGAAACAGGTTTTAATAATTTTAAAAATTTATTATGAATAATTTTATTAGAAGATACTAAAATATTTCCAGCATTAATTGCATTTTTGTTATCCCAAGTAGATATATATCCTCCAGCTGCTTTTACTATTGGTATTAGTGGATGAATATCCCAAATTTTATTTGAGCATTGAATTACAATGTCCACTCTACCTTCGGCAAGATGCGAGTAACTTAAAGCATCACTACATGGAAATTGCATTAATTTTAAAATTTGAGGAATTTTTTTTTGCTTATCTAATGATAGCCAGCCGTGAAATGCAGCAGAAACTCTGACATTTTTAAATGTAGCTTTATTATTTACTGACAGTTTTTTTCTTTTTCCATTATCAAACACGTAAGCAGTTTTTTCAGAGTAGTTTAAATAATATTTTTTAAGAATTGGAAAATTAGCTAAACCTAGAACAGGATTTCCTTTATAATTTAATGAAATAAGGTTACTCCAAGTGGGATTACCAATAACAAATGACCTTGTGCCATCGATAGGATCAATAACCCAGGTAAAATCACTTTTAGATTTTTTATGACCGAATTCTTCTCCGACTATTTGATGATCAGGAAATTTATTTTTAATTTTAGATCTTATAAATTTTTCAAATGCTTTGTCTGATGTTGTTACTGGATCGTATCCTTTGCCTTTGAGTTTATTTGATACTTTAAAAGTTCTATTTAATTTCAAATAATAAAAACTAGTTAAATCTTTTGCCAACTTATTTAAAAAATTAGCGTAAATTAAGTAGTTTTTTGAATTAAATTGGTCCACATCAATCTCTTACTATTTTATTTATGCTGCATAAAATTAAAATTTAATTACTAGTCTATTTTTTTAAACAATTATTAACTAGTATTGCCATCAAAATCCAAACAACAAAAGCTTCTCCATGAGTGAACTTGTAATCAGCACCAGCTACGCCTGCTATAATATTTATTGCATAGATAATAATAGTTGATGCAACAAGACTAATTAGTAAATCTCTTAATGCACATAAGTATTTCATGAATAGACTGTATACATATTAAATTATCATGTAAACTTCATTATATGAATAATGTTGGCTTTATTGGTGTAGGTTACATGGGCTATGGAATAGCCAAAAATATTTTAACTAAAGGTAACAACTTATTTGTAATTGCTAACAAAAATAGAAAACCAATTGAAAAAATTGTTAACAAAGGTGCAAAAGAAGTAAAAACTTTTGAAGAGTTTAAAGAAAAACAGTTAGATATTTTAATTAAATGTGTAACTAACACACCAATAGCAAAAGAAATTGCTAACAAACTCTCTAAAATTTTAGATAAAAAAACCTTAATAATTGATATCACAACTCACAATAAAACAGGATCAATTGAGACAGAAAAAATCTATCAATCTAACAACATCAATTATGTTGAATGCCCTGTGATGGGAGGTCCTGTTCAGGCAGAAGAAGGTGTCCTAGGTGGTATTGTTGGAGCAACAGATAATAATTTTAAATTAGCAGAACCTTATTTTAAATTGTTTTGCAAAAATTATTTTCATTTTGGTTCAGTTGGAATGGGTGCAAAATCAAAGCTTTTAAATAATTTTTTAACACTTGGTAATGCCGCATTAATAAATCATATGGTTAAAGCAGCCAAGGAATTTGATCTCGATTTACAAAAATTCTTTGATGTAGCAAAACTTGGTTCTGGAAATTCAGCTGCACTTAATAGAGTTTTTGATGCTTTACTTAAGAATGATTTAACAGGATTTAAATTTACAGCAATTAATTCTGTAAAAGATTTAAGCTACATTCAAGACTTATTAAAAGATTTTCCTGAAGCTGAAAAAATTGCAGAAGATAATAAAAATTATTTTCAAAAAGCTGTTGATGACGGGTATGGTGAAAATTTTATTAGTGAATTAATAGGTAAAAAGTAATTTAGAGAAGATTAAATTAAATTATCGAGACTCTACTAAGGCCGTAGGTTGTATTCAAGAAGTATATTTGCATATAAATCAAATAAATAAATTGAAATAAATTTTATAATAACTATCTTTATATTGAAGGAGGTCATTATGTTAAAACTTACACCACCTGATACATAACTGAAAAAACAATCCATAAAAACAACAAATAAAATCCAATCGGATTTAAAAGCCAAAGAGGCTATATAAGGGAGCTCTTTAGGACTTATCTTAAAGAGCGAACCCTTAAAATCATTTAATCTTATTTATATACTATTTTAAACATTGCTTCATTTCTTCTATTCATTGGAAGTGTAAAAGGACTATCATAAGTAGCTCTTATTGGAGGGCTTGTAGTGGTAATATTATTTTTTTTTAATTCATTTAAAAGAATATCTTTGTGTTTCATAAAGTTTTTATCAGTTGCTCTTCCAGAATATCTAATAACGGCATAATGTCCTCCTTCAATATTTACAATTTTAACATTTTCTCCTGTTGGTTTTGGAACATTGTTTGAATTAAATTTTGAAGGTAGGTAAAATTGCATACTCATATTTCCATCTTTTTTGAACTGAGTGACAGGTGCAGTCATCTTAATTTTCTCGTTAACCTCATTTCTTCCAGATATATAATTAAATAATTTTCTAAAATTATTTTCAGAACCAGAATCTATAGTTTCAACAGCTAAACGATCAGAATATTTTCTGATTTCATAAAATTCATTTTTTTGAACAATATTATAATTTGTTTCGTCATATGCCATCGATGTAGAATAAGGTAAAAGCAGTAAAGTACAAAATATAAGAACAATAAATTTGGGAAATTTCATAAATTTACAAAACTTTATACTCAAAATTTTGGGTATTTTCATTTGTTTGCACTAATTTAGCACCATTTCTCTCATGAAATTTAGTTGCCATTTCTGTAAGCGGTGAAAGTGTAACCAATCTATTAAGGTGATTAGATTTTTTAATTTTTTTAAATACTTCCTTAACTATTAATTTACCACCACCCTTTTTTTTAGACCAAACAGTATAGGCAATTGCTATTTGGCCCCCTTTTTGATCTCTCATCGTACTTTGCAAAAAAGCGTCTGTGCTTAATTTTTCTAGCTCTTCAACACTTTTTGGAATTATATTTGTATAAGCAAAACACATAACTGCATGAATTTCTCCTTTGTATTCAACACCGCATATCTTTCGGCCATATCCTGTTCTAAACTTGTTATTTAATTCAGGTCTTATTGGATCCTCTTCTGTATTGCATTCTTTAAGATCTACAAGCTTTGCGCCTTTTATCCAGTCAAAAAAATTATCAATATTTTTATTTAAAATTTGTCTATTCTTTCTAATTCTAGCTTTAATTCTTGGCTTAAAGGTTTGGATCATTTTTGTATTATATCTAAAATTTGAGAATTAATAAAATCAAAAATTTATCACATAAATTATATCAAATAATCATAGAGTAACTTAGTGCTTGTGACTAAAATTAAGGTATACAAAATATTGTAAAATAATTTCTCTTCTACTATTTTGAGTAGTCGATAACCAACTAAAATTCCAAATAAAGCAAATGGCAATAATAACAATGATTGTTTGAATGTTTCAAGGTTAGTCATTGATAGATTAATATACAATGGAAGCTTTATTAAATTTACAAAAGTAAAAAATATTATTCTTGTACCGACATAAATTTCTTTTTTCATTCTTAATGGAAGCATATATATACTTGTTGGAGTGCCGCCTGCATGAACACAAAAACTGGTAAAACCAGCAATCGTTGAGCAAATTCCACCCTTTAAAAAATTTTTATTAGATTTTTCTTCTTTGTTTTTTTTGAATAAAAAATAATGAGTAGCAAATAAAAATCCCATTAATCCAACAATAAACTTTAAGAGTTCTTCTGAAAAATAAGAAAAAGTTAACGACCCTATAATTATTCCAAGTGCTGCAAAAGGTATTATTAACTTTAACGTATCAAGATCAAATTCTTTTCTATATTTATAAGTAGCTATAAAATCTGAAAATATTAAAATTGGTAAAATTATTCCTAAAGCCTGAGTTAATGGCATAGCTATAGTCATTAATGGAATTGAAATTAATGCTATTGATCCACCTAAACCAGATTTAGCTATCCCAAATAACACTATTGCTGGAACAACTGTTAAAAAAAATAATAAGTCTATTTCCATTTATTTATTGAATCTAACAATTTAAAACCCAATGGACTAATTGGTTCTTGTAAAACTATTTCATTTCCTGTTTTTTCTTTAACAAGTTTAAGTAATTTTTTAGCTAGGCCTTGTCTTCTAAAAATAGGGTTAACAAATATATATTCTACTTCTCCCTTGTCATTGAAGCGAATAAATCCTAATGTTGTATTTTTATTTTTAAAAGTAAAAACGTCAACAGATTCAATAAGTTTACAGTTAGAAATACCACCACCAATCATTATCTTTTAATAATTAAGTAGCAAAAGAATAACGGAGACACCAATTATGCTCAAACTTACAACTATGTAATTCAATCTAATATTAAATCTTCGCTGAAAATAATTGATAATTTTTTCCCAAAAAAAAATAATTAGAAAAATGATAATTGCTGGAAATATATACTTAATCATTATCTGTAAGTCCTGCCCCTGCTGCACCTTGTTTTAAACTATCTCTTTCTTCGACAAAAGTATTTTCAGCTAATTTATACAAGCTATTCCACTCTGAATCTGTGAAATTATCTTGGTTATTAATAAATTTGATCTCAATTTCATTTGCAAATTTAGAAAACTCTTGATTAAAAATATTTGAAGAAATATTTACATTTAAATTCAACAAAATTTTATTTTGATCAAATCTAACATATATTTTTTTTCCACTTATTTCTGAAGCTCTACTTAGAAATGACAGAAATATAACTGGGTGTGCAATTTTTTTAAAATAGATTGAATCAAAATTTTCAATCGATTTAATTTGATCCAAAAAACTAATACCAAGTATAATTGGACAGAAAGCTTCTGAAAATGGTTCATTTTTTTCACTAATTAAATTTAAATCTTCAAAATTTTTTGTCTCTTTCTCTTTATAATAATGATTTAAATTTTTAATTCCTTGTAACCCAAACATTTCTAACAGTCGTATAGATTTTCCTACTTCTTCAGAATTTCCCCAAGAAAAACCAACTGCTCTACTTGCTCTTTTAGCTGCAGTTTCAATTTCGCTTAAAGATCTCATAATTAATTATTAGTTTTATACACCCATTGCTCATCATAATTTTTTAATTCACCTGGCAGTGGTGCACCTTGAAACATGCAAATTCTTAACCATTTATCTGATCTTGGATCGAACTTTAATGCACCAAAAAAAGACAATTTAAGCCTCAACATATCAATAGGAACAATATCTTTACTAATTGTATTGTCTTGAATTTCTGAATATGGAAATTTTTCTATTATAAAAGCTCTTCTTACAACGTGTCTTAATTCTGAGTTTAGAGATAAAAATTCAGCAATAGATGAATTATTTTTTTCAGACAATAATTTTTCATGAAGTTTTTTTATGTCTCTTGCAACAGCAAGTGGTTGCTCAAGCTCAGATCCATGTTCCTCAAATCTATCCGCTAATCTAGGTTCTTCTTTATTTTTAGAAATAAACCAGAAATTTTGATGATTTTCTTTTTGATCAAAATTAATATCTAAAATATTTGGGTATTTAACTTCAATAATATTTCGTAATTCCTGTACTGTTCGATTAGTTGGAATATTAAAGTACTTATCTTCATCAGAACTCATATTGCTAACTAAAGGGTTAGTAATATTGCTATAAGGCTCCATCATTATAGAGACGATATATTCTATACATTCTTCACAAGTGTTTTGTTCTAACCACAAATATATTTCATTAAATGGATATTTATTTTTAAAATCAAAATTATTTTCAATGTAATTTATAAATTTTTCAACATTCTTAAGTAGTAAACTAATTTTTTTTTGCTGGTATTCACTATCTGTATTCCAGCTAGTAATATTTTTTAAAGATTTTTTCACACAATCTATGAAAAGTTCACTATCCTCGTTTTCAACAATTTTGATTTCTCTAATTTCTTTTAAGGCCGTTTCTCTACTTAGGATCCAATTATTTAACAATGTTGGATGATTGACTATAAAAGGAGCCATACCAAGACCAGTTGAGTTACCAATACCTAAATTTTTAGAAATTTGCTCATCTAATTTCACTGCTTTTTTTGGATTTTTGCAATGTGCGACATGATTTACTTGATCAAAAGTGAATTGTCTTACAAGGTAAACTAACATCATCTCTAATCTGAAAGGACCATTAATTTCCTCTCTATTTTTAATTCTAAATCTATCAGCAAGTCCAAATTTACCGGATCCATAAACTGCTGTGGTTCTATACAAATACCCAACTTTAGATAACAAGTTTACATCAGGCTGTTTACCCTCACTTAAACTTTCTACAACATGGTTAAAAACTCTTACTGATTTGTTAGCTCTTGAAAGAGTTAATTCTTTAAATGTAAGTCTCCCTACTTCCTGTTTTGGAACTTCATCTTTTAATCTTTTAATATCATCTTTACTAGGAATGCCATCGTGTAATGTAAATGCCGCATCCCATTTAGTAGCTATAACCCTATCGGATCTTTCCTCGTCTTTAATTGGATTTGAAAAACATACTAAAGAATAAACTCTATTTTTTTTTTTAAATGAATAAACTGCTTCTCCATAACCTTCTTGGTCTAAGTTAAAAAAATCTCTATTGTAATCCCAATCTTTAAACTCACTTAAAAAACTTCTTAAAAATGATAATTTTGATTGATGAAATGATCCTAATCTTGATAATTTCATTATTATATTTGGGTCTCTTAATTCAATTTTCATAATTAGATTGATTTATAAAAATTATACCAGTTGTTTCCTAGTATTCCATGTGTCTCACTGTCTGAAAATCCTATTTTTTTGAGGCCATTTTCAATATTTTTAAATCCTCTAGCGTCTTCAAACCATTCAGGTTGTTTAGGAAAGCCAGGTTTATTTTTAGAACCTTCTCCATAATTTTTACTTTTAGACCAAGTGCCATTTCTCATCCATTCAACAACAGTGTCTGGTTGATCCAAGCAAAGATCAGAACCAATACCTATATTTTTTAACTCCATGATTTCAGCTGTTCTAGCAACCATTTCACAAAAACTTTCAATTGTACAATTTGTGTTATCTTTTAAATGATGTGGGTATAAAGATAGTCCTAACATACCACCACTTTCACTTAGCGTTTTTAAAAGATCATTAGATTTATTTCTTTTTGCGGCATGCCAAAATGTTGGGTTTGCATGAGTTATTGCTATTGGTTTTTCACTGAATTCAATTGCATCAAATGTACTCTTTTCTGCTGAATGAGACATGTCAACCACAATACCTACTTTATTCATTTCTTTTATTGCTTCACGACCAAAGTTTGTAACTCCACTATCTATTTTTTCATAGCAGCCCGTTGCTAGTAATGATTGATTGTTATAAGTAAGTTGCATAAATCTACATCCTAAATTATGAACTTTTTCAACCAAATTAATATCATCTTCAATTGGAGAACAATTTTGAAAACCAAAAAAAATTGCTGTTTTTTTTTCAGAATTTGCTTTTTCAATATCTTTATAGTCTCTACCAAGGAATATTAAGTCAGAGTTTTCTGAAAAAAGTATTTCCCATTTCTTAATTTCTTCTAAAAGTTCATGATAATCTTCATGATAAACAATGGTTACATGAACTGCATCTAGCCCTGCGGATCTATTATATTCAAAAATTTTTCTAGACCAATTACAGTATTGTAAATTATCAATTTTAAAATTCATAATATGAGTAACTTTAATCAAAATGGTTTTTAAATACTATTAATTTTATTGAAATTTTAAGCTAATTTTGAAATAAGACTTTTAGTATTTTTCATGAAAAAAAATAAACCTATAAAAGTTTCAATAGTAATGGGTAGTCAATCTGACTACAAAACCATGCAACTTACTGAAAAAACTCTAAAAAAAATTGGAGTTTCTTTTGAAACAAAAATTATATCAGCACATAGAACTCCAAAAAGAATGTATGAATACGCCTCTTCTGCTGAGAAAAATAATATTAATGTTATTATTGCTGGTGCAGGTGGATCTGCTCATTTACCAGGAATGATTGCTGCTTTAACTCCTTTACCTGTTTTGGGCGTTCCAATAGAGAGTAAAAAACTTAAAGGTTTAGATAGCTTATTATCAATTGCACAGATGCCAAAAGGCATACCTGTTGGCACACTAGCTATAGGTGAAGATGGTGCGATAAATGCAGCTTTATTAGCTGCTTCCATTATTGCAAATAATAATCCCACTATAAAAAAAAATTTAAATAATTTTAGATTACTGCAAACAAAATCTGTAAAAAAAAAACCTAAATAAAATGTCAGAAATAACTCTTGGTATTATTGGTGGCGGCCAACTTGGTAGTATGCTTGCGATATCAGCAAAGAAATTGAATATCAAAACTGTTATTTATTGTGATGATCCTGATGCACCTGCGCAAAATTTTTGTAATAAATTTATTTCAGGTAACTACAGCGATAAGGAAAAGATTATTGAGTTTGTAAATTTAGTTAATTATGTCACTTATGAATTTGAAAATATTCCTTTTGAAACATTAAGTGAAATAAATAAATTGAAACCTGTTTTACCCAAACCATCTGTAAACAGACTTATTCAGCATAGATTAGCAGAAAAAGATTTTGTAAATAATTTAAATATCAGAACAACAAGATATGCATCTTTTGAAAACAAGTCTGAAATTGAATCTCTTGAAGATCTTTTGCCAGGTATTTTAAAAACAACTACTCTTGGATATGATGGAAAAGGACAATATCCTATTAATTCAATTAAAGAATTTAATTCACTAAATATTGATTTTTCAAAAGGTTATATTTTAGAGAAGTTAGTTAAATTAAAAAAAGAAATTTCAATTATTATTACTAGATTTAATGACCAAAAATATGAAATTTATGAACCAATAGAAAACAAACATGAAGATCAAATATTAAAATTTTCAAAAATTCCTGCAGATATTGATAAAAAAAATTATGATCAATCTAAAGATTGGGCGATGTCTATAGCTGAAGAGCTAAAATATGTTGGAACATTATGTGTAGAATTTTTTATTGATAGAAATGACAATTTATATGTTAATGAAATTGCTCCAAGAGTTCATAATTCTGGTCATCTCACAATTAACGCATATAACGTTAGTCAATTTGAAAACCATGTTAGAGCAGTATGCGGTTTAGAACAACTACCGTTAAAAAAATTATCTAATGCGACAATGGTTAATTTAATTGGAGATCAAATATCTGAATATAGAAAATTACCTAAATTTAAAGAAAATGAATTCTTTTTTGATTATCTTAAAAAAGAGATAAAAGAAAAAAGAAAAATGGGTCACCTCACAACTTTAGTATAAATGTTAAAATCAATAGAAGGTAATTTCGATAATTCAGAAGTACATGAGCTTCTTACAAAACATTTCATTGAGTTAAGATCTGCCTCACCTGAAGATAGTTGTCACGTACTAGATATAGCTGGATTAAAAGACTCTTCTATTAAATTTTGGAGTTTGTGGGATGGAAATAATTTAATGGGAAGTGGTGCTTTAAAGTTTTTGGATAAAGAACATGGAGAATTTAAATCAATAAGGGTTAGTGATAAATTTAGAGGCAAAGGAAATGGTTCAAAAGTTATAAACCACCTAATTAATGAAGCAAAAAAACTTAATATTAAAAGATTAAGTTTAGAAACTGGTGCTGGTGACTTCTTTTTAGCCGCTAGAAAATTGTTTCTTAAATGTGGTTTTGAAACCTGTGAGCCTTTTTCTAACTACAAAGATAATATTAATTCTGTATATATGACGATGCAAATTAACAACAAATAAGTCTTTAACTATTTAATATAGTTATTTTAGTTGACAAAACCCTATTAAATCTAAACAAAGCCAGAATTACTTAATTATAAGTAATAAATTAATACAACGAAAAGTAAGAAGATAAATATGAGTCTACAAGGAAAAGTAAAATGGTTCAATCCAACTAAAGGTTTTGGTTTTATTGAAAGAGAAGACAAAGAAAAAGATGTGTTTGTACATGTTTCAGCAGTAAGAGATGCTGGTATGAACGGTTTAGATGAGGGTCAAGCTTTGACTTTCGATGTTGAAGATGGTCCTAAAGGTCCTTCAGCAGTTAACTTAAAAACTGCATAATTCACACTTCCTATTGGCTGAAAT
>Ga0257127_1002563_pt1 | contig 11022 bp, 8 predicted proteins | sample SI060_135mmetaG_FD_190152 | JGI IMG/M metagenome (GOLD analysis project Ga0257127, IMG submission 190152) | Marine microbial communities from Saanich Inlet, British Columbia, Canada - SI060_135m | ecosystem: Environmental > Aquatic > Marine > Inlet | place: Canada: British Columbia | collected...
CCATCATTGACTGGCACAGCAAAGCTGTGCTATCACACAGAATATCTAATACCATGGATACTCAGTTAGTAATGGGTGTTCTGAATGAGGCACTAGAAAAATACCCTCATCCAGAGATATTTAACACCGATCAAGGTAGTCAATACACCAGTGAGATACACACTCAAAGGCTTAAAAATCTAGGTATTACTATATCCATGGATGGTAGGGGTAGAGCCACAGATAATATCTGTATTGAGCGCTTCTGGAGAAGCGCCAAAGTTGAGAGAATCTATTTAAATGAATATCAAAATATCAGTGAGTTAACTACTGATGTGGATGACTATATTGATTTTTATAACCATCGTAGATTCCATCAAACACTAGACTACAAAAAACCAATGGACGCGTACCAAGAAAGTATAAAATTGAACCAGAATAAGAAGAAGGCTTCTTAGGATGTTCTATATAAGAAATTTTAAAAAGTTGTCAGAGGTTTTGGGGTGATAAACACCTTAACTTATCGCTTTAAATTGATATAATATAAAACTTTTTTTTATAAACTATTGTAGGTAAATTATGAATGAGTTAATTAATATGAATGAGCTAATAACTCCAAATGTGGCACAATTAGATTTAATACCAACACTATTTAATTTTCTTATGTGTGTGGTAATGTCATTTATAGTGAGGGATTTTTACATAAAAAGATCTTTTTCTTTAACAGGAAAAATGCATATTGGCTCAATTATTCCTGTTCTTTCAACGGTAGTATTTCTTGTAATTATTGTAGTCAAATCTTCACTCGCATTATCGCTCGGATTAGTTGGTGCATTGTCTATCGTACGTTTTAGAACGCCGATTAAAGAACCTGAAGAACTTGTTTATTTATTCTTAGCAATTGCTATTGGTCTTGGATATGCAGCTGGACAAGTGCTGATTACAACAATAATAACACTATCAATTATTACTATAATTTATATATGGTTATCAAATAGAAAAATAGAAAAAACAAGCGAATATAATCTTATTGTTAAGTGGGCAAAAATAGATATTATGTTTGAAGACGTACTAAAAGAAATCACCCCTGTTGTTCAAAATTTAAAATTAGTTCGATTAGACAAAAGCTCTTCAGATAATACTTCAGTTATGTTAATAATTCCTAATGAAGATTACTCTATAGAATTGATTGCAAATAGACTTCATAAGTTGGATAGTGATATGAAAATTACATTTTTTGAAGCAAAGACTAATTGGTGATTATTGATTAGTAGCTTATAGTTAAGAAATATATTTAATGCATATCTAAAATAATATGGGCTTAGATATGAATAATCATAAGTAACATTTTTCTTGGAATTTTTTGAAGGAAGTACTCTAAAACTGTTTCAACCCAAATTTTTATAATGTTAATAAAAAATAAAAAATCACTATTATTTACAATATTAATAATAATTATTTTATTTTTGTTATCATTAGTTATGACTAAACAGCAATTAAACATTATTAAAGAAGACTCTGTTGAAAAAATGATGTCGTTAGATCTGGGTTTCTCAAGTCTAAGGCAGTTGGTTGACTATGGAAATTGGCATCACGAAGATTATCTTACAGTTGGCGAAAAACTAACTGCACTGATTTATTCTGTCCCAAAAATTGTTAAATATAAATTTTTTAATGATAAAGTATTTGAAAGAATCGATATACGCATTGATTTTTCTGATTATTTAAATTTAATGAAAGATAGGGATCGAGCAATTAAAGATACTATTCTCTCTAATCCAACAAAAGTTAATGCGATAATAAAACACAAAGGAGAGAAATATAAGGCTAAATTACGCTTAAAAGGCGATATGGGTGGCCATTGGACGAGTAAATATAGACTTAGTTTTAGGGTTAACATAAAAAATAATAGAAGTATTTTGGGCTTTGGTAGTTTTTCAATACATAAGCCTAGAGAAAGACAGTATCCATATGATTACACTTTTCAATCCATGGTTAGAGAGGCTGGAAACTTAGCATCAGTTACTACATTTGCGCATGTATTCGTCAATGGTGAAGATTGGGGAATTATGAATATAGAAGAGCATGTGTCTAAAAAATTCATAGAAAAACAAAATAGGAAAAGCTCTGTTATTGTTCGATTTTCGAATGAAAAACACTGGCTCTATGGTCATACATCGGAAAACCCTTATAGTCATTATAGGATATCAGACCCTTCTCTATTTTTACATTTATACAATAGTAAGAAATCCTTAAAAAATTTCCATCACAGGAAAATATATAGCTATATCTCAGATAATATTTTGCCTGGCGGTAAAAATATACACGACATAGACTCATTTTCCAGAGCATATATTATGTCTTTAGCATGGAACAATATGCATACGTTAGAGGACTGGAATGCTAGATATTATTTTAATCCTTATACTTTAAAGTTGGAACCTATAACAACAGACCAAGAATTTTGGATAGAGTCTTTAAAAAGTACTGAATCAGGTAGTAAATACGCTAATATTTTAGCGAATCAATCTTTTTTAGACAAGCTTCCTAAAAATTTAAATAAAGTTAATAAGGTTATATCTAATATAGATAAGCATCTATCACTTTCTCAATCTTTTTTCCCTGTAGATAAAAAGAAAAATACTAAAATTGTTAAAGAAAATATGGAAAAAATTTTTTCTAAAACAGAAAAATATCTTATATCACCAATAATGGCACACAGTGAAAAAGGAAAATTGAGTGATAGAAATATAATTGTAAAACTGCCAACTAAGCAACAGGCCTCAGAATTTAAAGAGCATTTACATGTAAAACATTATACAGATGGAACTTTAGAATTGTACAACCTTCTTCCAGATAATGTTATTGTTAAAAATATTTTATTTAATGGTAAATCTCTTATAAAAAGAGAAATTATTGTTCCAAGTTATTTTCTAAGTCCAGAGCCTATAACTATAAGTACTCCAAATTTAGGAATTCACGACAACATATTTGTAGTTAATACTGAATATAAAGGGTTTAGCAGAGTTGTTAAAAATAATATAACACTTGTTTCAGATAAAATAAATAATCCATTACTACTTAATACTGCGAATGATTTTGACTTTATTAATAAATTAGATGAGAAAAAATATGAAATTATAAAGGGTAATTGGAATGTAAATAAGCCAATAATAGTGGAGGGTGATTTACACATATCGCTAGGCACTAGTCTAGTATTTTCAAAAAATGCATATATTATTGTTAAAGGGTCATTAATTGCAATAGGCGGTGAAGATAATCCAATTACCCTTAAGGCAATATCAGACTCATGGAAGGGTATTTATGTATTAAATGCTGATAAGAAATCTCACTTTAAGAATGTAAATATTAGTAATTTGTCGGCATTAGAGGACGAATTACTTAAATTAACTGGAGGCATAACTTTTTATAAATCAGATGTTGATTTTGAAAATGTCAAAATAAATGATATTAAGGCTGAAGATGCCCTTAATATTGTTGAATCTAAGTTTACTTTAAATTCAGTTTATATTAACAACACTGTTTCTGATGGGCTAGATTCTGATTTTTCAAAAGGCAGTGTATCAAATTCAGAATTTTCAGATATTGGCGGAGATGCTCTGGACTTCTCAGGTAGTAATGTTTCAATTGTAGCAACTGAAGCAAATAATATTAAAGACAAAGCTATATCGGCTGGAGAGAAAAGCACACTAATCGTTAAAAATAGTACATTTAATAATATTGGTGTTGGTGTGGCATCAAAAGATGGAAGCTCGGTTGCTGTTACAGATACCAAGATATTAGATTATAAGCTTTATGGAGCAATGACTTATCTTAAGAAAGATTTTTATGATATGCCAAGCCTTACAATTAATAATACTGTAGTATCTGATGGGCGTGCCTATATTAGACAAAAAGGAACCATTATGACTGTTGATGATATTGACATTCCAGAGACCAAGATAAGTGTTAAAAAACTATACAAAACTAAAGTGATGGCAAAGTGAGTCCAGACTATAGATATGAAATAAAGTTTGTTCTAGATAATTCTAGATTTGCTGATGCCATGCAGTGGTTATACAATGAAACTACTGCTATTAAAGCATATGATAATAGAACAGTTAATAGTATTTATTTTGATGATGTTAGCTTCTCGTCTGTAAGAGATAACCTTGCGGGCATACCACAAAGAAATAAATTTAGACTTAGGTGGTATGGCAATCAAGAATACAGTGTACCAATATTTGAAGTGAAAACTAAAAATGGTAGATTAGGCTATAAAACAACTTATCCAATCAACTCAATTAAAGATAGCTTAAAAGAACTTAATATTGATAATATTACATCTAAATGTATAAAAGATTTATTAGCATACAATATTATATTTGATGAACACTTAGTTCCCACGCTGCAAGTTAATTACGAAAGAGAATACTATGAAACTCATGATGGTATTCGTATAACAATAGACCAAGATATACAATTCTCAGATACTCAACTACACAGTACTCTTAATGAAAATAACTCTTTCCCTTACCCTTTTAAGGTTATGGAGATAAAGTTTAGACCAAATATGAAAGAATTGGTTTCAGAATTGATAAGACCTTTGCATATTACCCCCAAAAGACATTCAAAATATTTGATTGGTTTGGCAATGTTTGGATATGCAGTTTATATTTAGATATAATTTGTTTTTTTTTGGGATGAGTCAAGTGTGAAAAAAATAAAATATATTATATTAGGAGCTGGAGTATCAGGATTGGCATTTGCGGCAACATTAAAGAGAAATAATGAAAATAATTTTATTATAATAGATAAGGAAAGTAGTGTTGGGGGACTGTGTCGCAGTAAAAAAGTAGATGGTGCTCCACTTGATGTAGGAGGAGGTCACTTTTTAGATGCAAACAATAAGCAAGCTCTAGATTTTTTATTTAGCTTCTATCCAAAAAGTGAGTGGAATAAGTTCTTTAGAGTTTCTAAAATAGAATCAAAATATGGTGTTATTGACTATCCATATGAGTCTAACATATGGCACTTTCCAGTTGATATTCAAATAGAATATCTGAAATCAATAACTCGAGCGGGATCGAATAATGGCGTAGATATGCCTGAAATATTCTCTGAATGGATTAAATGGAAGTTAGGAGGTAAGATTGCAGATGATTATATGCTCCCATACAACCAAAAAATATTTTCGATTGACCTTGATCAGCTAGGTACTTATTGGTTATATAAATTACCAAATGTTTCATTTGAGGATACCTTAAGAGCTTGTTTGGAGAAGAAAATTCATGGTTCAATACCAGCACATTCATCCTTTTACTATCCTAAGAATGGTGGCTATGGAGTAGTTTGGGACAAGATCGGAGATTACTTACAGAAACATTTATATCTTAATACTCCACTAAATACACTTGATACAAGTAGTTTAATAGTTAATGGAGATTTTCAAGCAGACTATATCATAAACACCATACCATGGTCCGAAGTTAGTAAAAGTAGTATACTGCCTGCTGATTTAATTAAAGAGATTCAGTCTTTGAAGTATTCTGGAATAGATGTTGACTATTATGCTGAAAATGAGAAGACTGATGCACATTGGATATATGTACCAGACATTAATACCTCCTATCATAGGAAACTAATCAGAGGGAATTTTATACACAATGCTAAAGGATATTGGACAGAGACAAATTCTAAAAGAAGGGTTAAGGATAGTAAAAATATCACAAGGTTTGAAAATAAATATGCCTACCCAATAAATACAATTAATAAGCCGAAGTCAATTAAAAACATACTAGAATGGTTTAAAAGAAAGAGTATTTATGGTTTAGGAAGGTGGGGCACATGGGAACATATGAATTCAGATATTGCAACAGTAGAAGCTATTAAAATGGCAGAAATATTTATAAAAAAAGGTGATGAGTGGATAATGTAGAGAGTAAATCAGTAGCGCTTTGCCTGTTGACATGGAATGAATTGGAGGGCTGTAAATTAGATGTTCCAAAAATTGACTTGAAAAAATTTGATCAAGTTTATGCTGTTGATGGCGGTAGTGACGATGGCACAATAGAGTACATGGAAGAGCAAGGTATTGAGGTTATGAAACAGCCAGTAAGTGGCTATAATCAAGCCTATTTATATGCCTTCCAACAATGTAAGTGTGATGCATTAGTTTTATTTCATCCTAAAGGTACGACTTCTGTAGAAGATTTATACAAGTTTAAAGGTTATTTTGAGCAAGGTTATAGTCTTGTGATTGCCAGTAGAATGTTGGATGAGTCGTCCAATGAAGAGGACACATCGTTGTTCAGACCAAGAAAATGGTTTGTTAGAATTATCGCGCTCTACTCTTATATTTTGTGGGGCCAATTTAAAGATAGAATCTTATGGGATGTATTGCATGGATATAGAGGGATGCGAGTAACGGATTTTAATAAGTTATCTATTTTAGAGGCGGGAATATCTGTGGATATTGAAATGGTTGTAAGGTCTTATAAATCAGATTTAAGCTATGTTGAGTTCCCAACAAAAGAGAATAGCAGGGTGTATGGAAAAACACATTTCCCAGCTTTTTCTTCAGGGTTTAATATATTGAAATACCTAATTTTTGAAATTGGAAGAAAGTGATAATTATGCATAGATATGTATATATGGTTGGTGCAATATACATCTTAATTAATGCAATACTACTTGTTATTGCGCCATACGACGTTCATTTAGCACAAGGTGCAGACGCCGGCTCTTGGTATATGCCAGCCCTGGCATTATTAAAACACGGTTCATTTGTTACATTAAGTGATCCAGCAGTTTTGCAAACTTATCGCCCCCCTCTCTATCCTATGTATGAGGCATTTATGCTGTATGTTGGCGACGGTAATATTGTTTCGATTATTATCGGTCAAATTATACTATTGTGGTTAGTAGGTATTATTACCTATAAGATAGTTGAAAATATATTGCCCAAAAAAGGTGTAGCTGGGTTAGTGCTGGTTGTTTTTAATCCAAACGCGTTAGGAACTGCACATCTTGTGCAAAGTGATATTTTGTATATGTTTATGGTTACAGTCACTTTATATTATTTGTTACAGTATGCTAATAAGGGTGATTTTAAGTTATCACTTATGATTGGCTTATTATTTGGACTTGCTTGCTTGGTGCGGCCATCTGGACAATATTTAATTCCTTTATTCCCGCTTATATATATTATTATTGGTATTCTGAAAAAGAGTAATCAATCATTCGCCATTCACCTATTTTACGGCTTATTATCTGTAATTATATCTATAGCTGTTGTTTTTCCTTGGGCACAGCATAATGCAAGTGCAGGCTGGGGGCATAATCTTGCTACATCTAAGATTGAGACAATCTACTTTAGAGATAATGTAATTTATTTGGAAAGCATTCTTGGCAATAAATCTCTGAATGATGCTGGAAAAGAGGTTAATAAGAATGAGCAAGACTACATATTCTCCTATACTGACAAATGGTTACAAATGAGCGAACAAGATAGGTCTTTAGTAATAGCGTCCTATTATAAAAGACAGCTATTCACATATGATTATAAGACAATTACTATAGGATTTATTGATAGCTGGATTGGTCTATTTGGTGCTGGAGGTGCTGCAAATTTACATAATTTACTAGCGTTAGATGGAGGTAGGTCTGTTCAGGTTATGGCCGATTCTGAAGAGCATGTGAGTAGATTTAATGCCGTACTTTCTACGTTATTAGGGTCTGATTTGATTACTATAGTTATTTCATCTCTATCTTTTATTTATGTGATTATATTGCGTATTTTTGGATTGGTAGGTTTGATTAAGATGATAAAAAATAAAGAGTATAGTTTGTTATTTGTTCTTATTGGAATAATAACTTATTTCGTATTAATTGCTCTTTTTGTTGGAAATTCTAGATATCGTTTACCAATTGAACCAGCTTTAATTATTATGGCAGTATATGGCTTTAGCACTCTTATTAGGAGCAGGAGGAGAACAGATGGTTTCCAATAGAAAGCGATTGATTCAACAGCAATCAGACAAACTAGCTAAAAATCGCGACAAATGGATTAAAAAAAATAGTTATTTTTATAATAATGATTATTCTTATATGCAATTCTTAGTGGGGGAGGGTAAGCGAGTACTTGAATTAGGCTGTGGCACAGGGCAACTTTTAAATACTCTAAATCCATCTTATGGCATGGGGGTGGACTTAAGTGCTAATATGGTTTCTGTTGCACAAAAAAATTATCCGAACCTCTCGTTTATTCAGGGAGATGTAGAAGATAATGAATTAATTTCTTCACTTCAAGGCTCATTTGATTTCATTATACTTTCTGATACAATTGGCTACTTAGATGATTGTGAAGTAGCATTTGAAAGACTTCACTCTCTTTGCAATCCTGATACTCGCCTCATTGTTTCATATTATTCATGGCGTTGGCAGCCAATCCTCGCTTTAGGAGAAAAGATTGGTCTAAAAATGCCGTCATCTGAAATGAATTGGCTCTCTACAGAAGATACTATGGGTTTTTTGCACTTAGCTGATTTTGAACCAGTTAAAAGAGAGTGGCGCCAGTTGGTGCCACGCAGTCTATTTGGTTTAGGTACACTCATTAACCGTTTTATTGGCACCTTGCCACTAATCCGTCGACTTTCACTTAGAAATTATCTAGTTGCCCGCCCAGTACGTGATGTAAAGTTAAGGAAGACATCAACTACCGTACTTATCCCGTGTCGTAATGAGAAGGGGAATATTGAAAATGCAGTAAAGAGACTTCCAGATTTCTGTGAAGATCTAGAGATTCTGTATGTAGAGGGTAATAGTCAAGATGGCACTCTAGATGAGATTCATCGAGTGATTGAAGCCTACCCAGATAAAGATATCAAGGTTTTGGTGCAAGATGGAAAAGGAAAGGGGGATGCGGTGCGAAAAGGTTTCGACCATGCACGAGGGGATATTTTGATGATTCTAGATGCTGATCTCACTGTCCCACCAGAGGATTTGACAAAGTTCTACAAGGCAATTTCTTCGGGTAAGGGGGAATATATTAATGGTACACGCTTAGTTTATCCTATGGATAATCAGGCAATGCGCTTCTTAAACTTTTGGGCTAACCGCACCTTCTCGGTACTCTTTACATGGTTGCTAAATCAAAGGCTTACCGATACTCTTTGTGGTACCAAAGTATTAACTAAGAAAAATTATGAGAAAATTGTGGCTAATCGTTCCTACTTTGGTGAATTTGATCCTTTTGGGGATTTTGATCTTATATTTGGCGCTACCAAGCTTAATCTAAAAATAGTAGAGGTGCCTATTCGATATGCAGCAAGGGAGTATGGAGAAACTCAAATATCTCGCTTCCAACATGGTTGGCTATTGTTGAGAATGGTGGTTTTTGCCTATAAGAAATTGAAAATTATTTAATGAGTTCAAACAGTTTTTTATTAAAAGATATATTTGTTGGGCAGGAAGTTGATCATGTTTGGCAAGTAACAGTAAAGCAAATTGATCAATTTGCTTTACTAAGTGGAGATTATAATCCTTTGCATGTATCTGCAGAATATGCTGTGGATAATGGATATCAAGATCGAGTTGCTCATGGATTTTTATTTGGTGCACAACTTTCTGGAATTATTGGTATGTTGTTACCAGGAGAACGATGTTTATTACTGGAAGAACAACTTGCTTTTCCAGAGCCTATTTATCCAAAAGATACGATATTGATTAATTGTACTGTTAAGAAAATTTGGGAAGATCTTTCTCTAATAGAATTAAAAGTGAAAGCAAAAAAGAAAACAATAGATGGCAGGGAAGGTCAAACGGTAGCAAGAGGAAAAGTGCAGTGCAAGATCCGGTCTTAATTTTAGGAGCAACAGGAGCTATTGGCGGTGCAATTGCTAAACGTTTGGCGGCCAAAGGCCCAGTCGTTTTACATGGAAGAAATGAAAATAAACTAGCTTTATTAAAAAATGAACTATCTAGCAGTAATAAATATAGAGTAGACACGTATTCGGTAGATTTAAAGCAGGCAGATGAGGTGCAGATGCTTTTCGATAAGATAGCCGTGCAGCACAAAAAACTTTCGGGTATTGTGTTTTCTGTGGCAGAGCCATTTTCTAATAAATTGACACATAATATATCTTGGAAAGAGTTTTCTGAACAGATTGATAGTCAGTTGAAATCATTACATTTCGTTGTTCAAAATTCTTTACCGCTGTTAAAAGGATGTAAAGGTGGTGCAAGGGTAATCATCTTATCTACAGAATTTTTGATAGGGATGCCTCCTATAAAAACTGCATCCTACGTCTCTGCCAAAGCAGCCATAACAGCGTATTCTAGAGTTTTGTCTCAAGAGTGGTTAAAGCATAATATTAGGGTACATATTCTAGCGCCAGGAATGGTTAAATCTTCATTAATAGCTGATATGCCGGATCGTTATCTAGATCAAGTAGTGGAAGGCATGCCTGAAAAACAACTAACAACAGCGGACGATGTTGCAGATATGGCAGAGTTTTTAATGACACCGAAAGCGGATACTCTGTATGGCAATATAATTCATGCAAGTAGAGCAGTACGTAGATGAGTGATTCGAAATGGGTTGATGAACTCTATGCTAATAACCTATTAAGTAAAACATCTAACGCAGTACAAAAATTAGCAAAACGTTACAATCTCCATTCCAATAAAGTTCAACAATCAAAAGAGAAGCTTAAAGTAGCATTGCTATGTGGATTTACTGGTGATTTCTTAGCAGATTTGTTACCTTTAATGTTTTTTCGGCATGGTTTTTCAATTGATATTTACAGGGGTGGTTATGGTGAAATTTTCAGCGAGTTGTTGAACTCGGAAAGTAAACTCCATGCCTTTAAGCCCGACTTATTAATTATATTACCAACTCATAGAGACCTTGTTTTTTCTTCTTCATTAGGATGCACTCATGATGAGTATATGAATGCTTTGCAAGAGGAGCTAATGATTTGGCAAGATGTGTGGGGCTCTATATCAATACCTATCGTGCAATTGAGTTTTGATCCACCACCC
>Ga0257127_1002574_pt1 | contig 10981 bp, 10 predicted proteins | sample SI060_135mmetaG_FD_190152 | JGI IMG/M metagenome (GOLD analysis project Ga0257127, IMG submission 190152) | Marine microbial communities from Saanich Inlet, British Columbia, Canada - SI060_135m | ecosystem: Environmental > Aquatic > Marine > Inlet | place: Canada: British Columbia | collected...
CAATATATAAACAGTAAAGTGTATGATATAATTACAATTAACGACAAGGCCAAGGTCACTTAACAGTAGGCACAAGGCCACTTACCAGTAGCACACGCCCACAAGACAGAACTGATACCTACAATACCTATGACACATATAATCACTACAAACCAGATAGACCATTCTGCCCACCCTTCTTCACCGGCAAGCCGACATGTTCCCCGTGCATAATTAGCGTTCACATCACAACTACCATCAACTATCTCTCTATTGCCACAACCCTCTTTGCATTTATCAGAGCAGCGTACACCCGTGCTATAATCACAATAAGGACATTCTTCTTCCCATTGCTCTCCCCAATCTCCAACACATGTTAAGTTCTTTCCGTCCTTCCATCCACATCCGCCAGACGAGTAGGTCCATGGTCTGTCTTCTTCTTCTTCTGTGTCTTTTATATAAACCAAAATATTACGTACCGATAATGCCTTTACAACACATGGGAACCCCTTACGCTGCCCATTGTTCTTTGCTGCATCACTTTTCTGTATGGTGCTACACGTCTCGTTCACACATTTTAAGCCATCTGGGCATCCACCTGGCTGTAAATTACCACGTATTTTGACGTATTCAACACCATTCGATATACGACATTCAAGCGCAGTCGCTGCAAATAACATACATAAGAATAGAATAATTTTAAGCATTTATCTCAATGATATTGATTTATATACATTTTTTTTTTATATATTCTCACCAGGGGTAACTAGGGCCTACAATATGTACTAAAATATGTACCTAAAACTTAAGTTGTACTTTTACTTCGGACATTGAACCTGAATCAGATTCAATCACTTTTATTTTGTGCAATGCATGTGGATAAACACAAATTTCATAAGTTGCCGCGCTCCAATCGTTCATACCATCTTCACCACGTTGATCTTGTAGTCTCTTACACATAAACCCATCGACATTGGGAAACTCTAAAGCTTCAAAACTACGATCAATGTCTAATTCCCCGTTCTCTCTCCAGTACCCGGATGAGAGTATGAGCAAACGAAGCGGTTCAGTAGGATAATACTCTTTCTGTATCCATTCCTCTTCTGGAAACATTTCAGAGAAGAACTCCTTCTCATCGGCAAAATAAACTTTTCCCCTGTTTGGATCCCACACGTCTGGAGGGTCTTTAGCCCAGCTCATGTGATACAGAGTGTCGTCAAATGTGTCTACATCCGTATTGTTGTTCCACCGTTTCATTTTTTCTTCTGTTGAAGCATTAGCATGCTTTTCTATACGATCATTCCGATCATCGATCATTCCGATTGACCCCTGTGCTTCTTCTAAAAGCTCAGCATCTTCCCAATAGTCACTGTCGCTCATATAACTATATTTCCATTTTCTTATTCTTTATAGTATTTTATTTCACTTAAGATAAAATATATCTATACATTGTAAATTTTAAATCGGCTTCCCAACTTTTATTTTATATATTCTCACCAGGGGTAACTAGGGCCTACAATATATACGAGGTACCTTGTTCCAACAATATATAAACAGTAAAGTGTATGATATAATTTAAAATTTTAACTCCGGTTGAACCGGTACAGATTTATCTTTATTCAGATCTTCTCCCCCTCCCCTCGCCTGATTGGGATCTGGTATATAATCTGGCCTTTGATGGTTCGGCACATTGTGATCACTATTATTATTTCCCCGAGCCGCGTTGTTCAACGCCCGCATAATGTTCCTTCTGACTCCAGGCACTCTATTAACCGGTGGTACCCTAACCCTAGACCTTCTTCGAGGAGGAACCAAACTTCCATTACTAGGTGGAGTACGATCACCCATTTACAAACCCATGCTCCAACGTAAATACATTTATTTTTTTGTTGCCGCACTTGGTTTTGAAACGTCGAGTGGCCAACTAGCTTCCGTACTTGCCCCCGTACGCATTACATCGGCTGGGTCAGCTAGTTTGCTGCAAAAATGACGAGTAAAGGTTTGAATATCTTTTCTGTCTGTCATTTCCTCATCAAATCCAACTCTCGTAAAAGTCCCAGTCTCATGTCCAAAGCAGTAGAATACATCTCCGTTTTCAACACGAACAACAACACAAGGTCCGGCGTCAGTTTTAAGTCTCCACGTTTGACCTACATAAATACCATCGGTTGAACCAGGAGCGGTATTGATAATGTACTCGTCCGTATTGTCATTGAACGCTTTTTCGACCGCCTCTACACCGGCGTGCATGTTGTGGCAGAATTGATTGATAACAGCTCCATACGTAAGTATGAAATGCTGTTCTCCGTCTCCACGTTCAGAATCTTGCCAGAAGTACCAGAATTCTTCTTCCTGCATGGCAAAGAGAAAAACGTTGAATGCATGTTCTACATCGTTTTTATAGTCGAAGGTGATTTGACTGTTACCCGATTCTGTAGTTACCCCAATGTGTAATTCATAGCGCACTCCTTTCTTTTTTTGATCGTAATACAATGCTAATTTGTAATGGCCGGCAGCTGCCGGGTACGGAATAACGGAGGCAGGAACGCTTCCATCTCGTACTGCTGTTTTCAACGTTCCCAAATCCAAATGCATCTCAATGAAATGGTAAAGAAAGGAATTGATTTCACTCAACGCTATGTCTTTGCTAACATACTTTCGTGAACGTTCTAACATACTGTCGTGGACCTCTTTGTCAATCCAAGTTGAGAAAGCTCTTCCTTTGCTTTCCGCCGCAGCAGCTTTCGCAGCATTTTCGTTCGGTTGAAGTGTATCATTTTTCTTTTTGCAAGTAGACGTGAGTACCACTTTTGGTTTTGGTAATTTTTTATCAGCAGACGGCAATTTTGCTTTTTGCATGTTTCCGTACGTAGTATGTTTGTAATTTTTTCTATGTTTCGTTTTAATCGTTTTGTTGAACGAGTTTGTAATGTTTTTTTTGTTTTTTAACTTTATTTTTTTATTCTTTTTCTACTTTTCCATTGTGTAGGTTTCACCTTCTATGCGTTTGGTGTTCTATGTGTGTGCGCAATTTGTTTGTTAGCATTATAGTGGTATTACGAGCTAGCGTCAGGCACGGCTAGATCCTTTAATCATGAAGACCTCGAAAATTTCATAGCATGCAAATAGGCTTGAAAACTACCGACTCTTCCAGGGATTGGTGCGCCTCAGTGTCCCCACATTTCTTACAGACATTATTAGCAGGCAATTAGGCCTGGAGAATACCTGCTTAAACGACAACCAATCAAATGTTTCTTTTTTTACTTTGCGTTACCAGGTACACAGTGTGCGGAACGCCACGGAAAATTCCTACAAAATTCTTTACCTGCTTTAAAGTTCTTACACGCACAAGAAATAGCTAGCACACAGCATGGGACGTCTCAACTCCGAAACCAAAAAAAAATGAAACCAAAAAAAAATTAATAATAATTTAACGAAGACGAATAATGAATGAATGAATGAAAATAAAATGAACGAACGAAGAATACCGATGTAAGAATCAGTAATACAAAAGAACAAAAAGTACAAAGACAAAAAGATAAACAAAAAAGTTTAGCAAACCGCATTCAACAAAACGATTGTAAAGCACATTTAAAATTTTACGCCGCACGTACGAAAAGTTACGAAGTTACAAACAGTTATGTCAACGAAAAATAAGAATGTTAAAACTTCGCATCTGTCAGACGACGAGTTGCTTAGTCACACTTTGATGTACCAGGTAGTTTTTTTGTTGAGAACCATCGCCGCCCAATGCCACATGTTGGTACCGGAACGCCTGAACGCCATCATCAAACGTTGGGTTGGACACGGTTTGTGTGAAGTTACCGCGTTGCCTTCGAAGTTAAGGTGCACTGTCACCGGGAAGACTTTCTTTAACAAAGAGGTCTACAAAGACTATTACCAAAAAAATAAAAAAGAAATAAAAAAAATAAAAAAGAAGAACGAAGGAGAAACCCCTTCACACCCCACCGACCGTCCAAAATTCCCTGGTGTAGACTGGGCTGCTTTCTTAAAAGCAGACAACCATCACAAGAACGTTATTGATGAAGTACGAAAAAGCCGTGTCGGTCCGCACATTAAATCTTCTACCATATGGAACTTTAGCACCGGTTCGTTGAAGCGTATTGATATGGATGTCCGTCCAGAACATTGCGCCAGGAATGCACTGGACAGTGGAAAAACTCTCTTCGATGTAGCAGGGAGAAACTTACGTGAAGTCATTTGCCATGGCACAAAATACGACCAATTGATGGCTCTTATCGCATGGTACGCTATCGGAGAAACGTCTGACCACAATGGATGGTGCACGGGCCTTCAACAGAAGCCTTCGGTGCGAGAAATACGAGCTTGTTCCATCGGGGATACGGAATACAATCATCCAGTGGAAACTAAAGCATGGCCGGTCAAAGGTAACATGTGGGGCCAATGCCACATCAGTGCGCTTCGTTTGTTACTGTCCGAAGGCAAAGGCTTCGTATGTGTTGGGTACCATGCCGTTCGTGTTCCCTGCTTGAGCTTCTACACCATTCTGTTGGAGCCCCACTCCGTTTATTACGATGGAAAAACGTATTGGGATGCTACCAATACGGGTGACGAGATGACATCAGACACTGGTTTGTTTATTCCTTTAGTGATGATCGACAAAGATGGAAACCAAACCAACGCCAACAACCGCTACCGCACCAAACATAGCTACGTGAAGTGTCAGATAATGAAGTCGTACAGCAAAATACAGCAAATACCGATGGCGACTTCTATTGCTGAAATACGAGATAAGATGAAGACAGAGTTAAAACGCGAAACAGAGTTTTTCTACAAAGCAATGCTTCAATTTGATGACGTAGCAGAGATTAGATGCATGTGCCGGGACATGTGCAATCAAGCTCCTTGGTTGAACAACCCAAAACTAGCTAACGTGGACGTAAGACCTTCTCCTGTTCATGGCAAAGGATTGTTTTCCGTTAACGGATGTGAAAAAGGTGAAGTTATATTTCAAGAACATTCCGACGGTGGAATGTTGATCAGTGCGCCAGCGCATGTGATTTTGAAAGACCGTGCCCATGGCTTGGATGGCGTTCAAAACAACTGTTCCTATGTGTGGGGATTGATCATGCGCGGAGATGCTATGAAAGGTTGGATCGCAAACCTTTGCTTGAACCCTCGCATCCTCGATCACATGACGGAGAAAGACCATGAGTTAGTAGAGTATTTGGTAACTCAGCAAGCCGAAGGCAGGTCGCCAGAACACATCGAAATGTTCCGAGCCAGATTGGTTGATACCTTCAATCGATTGGAATGCAACCAATTTACAGTGGATGTTCCTGGTGCCATGGCTCCATTGAATGTCATGTCATACGTTGGAGACAAATGCAGCAAGCTGAACCATTCGGATGAGCCCAATTGCAGGATGCAAACGGAATTCAGAGGGACGGAACTTATGTTTGTACAAGCTATCGCATTGCGCGACATCGTGCCAGGCCAAGAGTTATTTATCGATTACGGTGACGAGTACAAGCAAATGATGTTCACCAACCGCGATAGCATAACAAAGAAAGTTTTGGAAAAGCACAAGAAAGAAGCTAAATCTGAGCCGCTGAACAAACAAGGCATTGAACTGGCCCGCCGCGTTGCACGTTTGGCAGGATTGACTCCAGGTGTAGATGGGTTTGAAAAGGTGCATCAGTACTGTACGGAATTGGCGGACGATACGGAATTCATGGAACGTGCCTTTATACAAATACAAAGCAAAGAAGATTTGGAACGATTGATGGCAGATGAACTTCGCAAACGATTCAGAGAAGTGGAAGGGGGTATCAACCACGTTAGCAACGGGCGTAGCGGTGATGATCACAAACGCCAGGAGTTGGAGGAGACTAGCGAAGCCACTGGCAACAATCAAATCGAGTTCAAAGATATTGTTTCCAACGTATTAGACAGCTACGACAGCTCCGACGGTACTTTCCGATATGGCTACGGTCCGCTGCCCGAGATCGTGAACTTTGTGATTGTACAAGTAAAGCGCGAATTGACAGGACCGGAGGTAACGTTGGTCAATGAAATGTTAATGATGCGCAAACGGTATAAGGTATATAAGGAAACGGCGCTAGTGAATAAGTTGTACGGGGATCAGGTGCAACTAGCAGAGAAAGCACTAGGAAACAAAAAAAGGAAATCCACCACTTCACCACGGGGGCAGGTCAAAGCCGCTCGCAAATCTGGACCTGCCAAAGTAAAGGTCAAAGCCGCTCGCAAATCTGGACCTGCCAAAGTAAAGGTCAAAGCCGCTCGCAAATCTGGACCTGCCAAAGTAAAGATACCTTTATTGGTCCCAACCTACGACGCTTGGAACGCTGGAGTAGGGTGCCCCTACCAGTTGGTACATGATAGGGATCCAATATTACACGAGGATCACGCCGTCGAATTGAGCGGTTTGTTGCTCATTTGGGCCCGAGTCGTAGGATTGCCGGATCAGACATTAAATCACGCGATGCTCATGAAGATCAGGGATATGGAGATGGTCATGGGCTTTTCACAAACGCACCGGGATAGAGCGGTTGCTTTTGCCGACGAGGCCTTCAGTAACAGAAGCGATGGTGTTGAAATGATAGAATATGTTGAAGGTGAAGAAATATTCTTGCGAGTGGAGACGTACTACCGAACCTTTTTGAGGATTCCGCACAACTCCATGCTGAATTTTGTCGACGACTATTACGACAATTGGCAGCGCTGCCGCAAATACGAGGTGATGATTAATGTTGCGCGACAAGAAATTACACAAAATTTTTCTTCCGAGCACGAAAAAGAGGACTTTGAAGATCGCGTGAAATCGTTGGACGAGACTGATAGTGAGTGGAGAGAGAATGTGAACGGTGACTGGAGGATAAAAGATGCTAGATGGGAGACTGGCGACACACAATAGGGAAAAGTCGAATTCTGACATTTCGATAGTTCGGCATGTTACCGTGCCCAACACCCTAGGTACTTAGTACCAACACATACATAAAACATTTAAACATAACCTAAGATACATAATTGCTGTGGGTCCAACCACTGTCTTAGTAAACACCCTACATTTTCACTTTTTTTTACCACGCGGTTTTACTAAATTACACTAATTTAATCTAATTTACCTTTTTTTAAAAAAAATCTAATACTTTTAAGCAGGTTTTACCCCTCTCCCCCAAAACTATAAATTTGATTTCCCAATACTACGCTGGGATTAGTAGGGAGCCTATGCTATTACCACGGTCATGGTGGGAAACTGATATTTTATATTTCTATAAATATAAAAAAAACCTGCTTAAAAGCGTTAGATGGTACGTCCCTGGAGAGTTTTCCATTTTTTTACGATAGAGATACGGTTGAAGGGTATAAATAGCATAGTACTACAAGGTAAATGAGAAAATGTCATACATGTGGTAAAACTTTTAAGCAACTTGTCATTTATCGTGGTCGTCTCGTGTGTCATGGTTGCTACCACCGCATTTACACGGCTTGAGGCCTACTCTCCAAACAGTACTTCGTCCAACTGAACGATGTCCAGTGTCATCTTGTTTTCATACTCCTTGTCGTACATATTCTGTCCATTGATTAGGTGAAAGGTGCGGTCTACCTCGCTTAGCATGAGCCAGCCCTTAACGAAATGTTTAATCATCGGGTCGCGGTATGTCAAGTGCATCCCATTGAAGTGAAATGGCACGCCCTTGTCGTTGACCAACACGCGCCGTCCACGAAGCAATGCATGCTTGACCAGCAGATTCAACGCATCCGTGATCTGCTCTATATGGTTGACCCTGAAGTAGGGGTCAGTATTCACGTCTCCCGTAAACACAGTGCTGGAAGACATACGAAGATTCCTAAAACCACGAGTTTCGAAAAGGCCAATGAGATATCAAAAGAGATATCAAAGAGATTGAAAATAAAAACGCAGAGGCACTGAAAGAATCAGAATATTAAAATATTAAAACTATGTACGTGTACGCGTTCTGTTTGTCTACATCGTTCTGTTGAACTTCTTTTTTTTTTAAATATATGCTATTTACCCTAACCAAGTTAGATAGCTCAGGAACATCAAAATTCAACCTGCTTAAAAGCGTATCGATACAATGCTACCCCTGTGGTTTGATTTTTGCCGTATATAAGATCATTTTTTTATTATTATATACCACGACCACAGCAAACATTGAGCATGGTACACTACACAACGACTGAGAAGGAGGAGGTACGGCGGTACAAGCGGGAATTAAAGCAATTGGAGGCAAAGTGGGCAAAGGACGACTGGACCGTTGAAGAAGATTACGAGTGGCGTGAGTTTGGGTTTGACGATTTGATCTACGATCGACTGTTGAAGAAACACCAGCGGAACTTAAGGCGAATTCGAAGTACGGGACCTTCTCACACAACACTATGGGACTTTATTAACATCAAACATTAATTTTTAATTTTAATTAACAAGATGAAGATTCAGACCGCCCTTCAATTTAAAACTTACTATATAATACACACTCTATCTATGAAATGAAGTTTGATAAAAAGGCTTACTATCTAAAGAATCGTGAAAAAGCTCTAGCTTACGGTAAGGCTTACAGAGAAAAACATCGTGAAAGAATAAGAGCTCAAAAACAAGCAAATAAAGCATGGATAAAGAAGGTAAGACACCGTTATAATAAGTTGAACAAAGAAAATAATAGTAAATATAATCGTGCATATCGTCAACGACCAGAGGTAAAAAAACGAGCAAATGAGAGAAGAAGAAATAATCCCATGGTAAAAAGACGTAATTATTTACGTAAAAAAGTACGAATGTCTGTCGTACGGCAAAAAAGTTATGTATCTACCATCCACAAACTTATTGGTTGTGATGTTCCAACTGCTAGATCTCACCTTGAAGCTCAGTTTGAACCATGGATGAATTGGGAAAATTATGGATGTGGAAATGGCAAATGGTGTATAGACCATATTAAACGTGTAAATAGTATAGATATTTTTGATGAGGATGAAGTGAAACGTATTTTCCACTACACCAACATGCGCCCACTGTGTTTTATTAAAAACTGTGAAGATGAAGATTTAGACCGCCCTTCAATTTAAAACTTACTATATAAGATATTTTTTTCGCTAAATAAAATGATGAAAATAATCACGCTACTAACTATTTCTGCAATTATAACTCCTGCTTTGAGTACGGTTGAACTTACTGAAGAGAACTTCAAAGAACAGACGGATGGAAGAAAGGTTATGCTCAAGTTCTATGCGCCGTAAGTAAAATTAAATAGTTCTTATCTAAAAAAAAACACTAACATTCCTTTTCATAGATGGTGTGGCCATTGCAAAAAACTCGCCCCGGTGTGGGATGAATTTGCCGAACAAACCAATGTGCTGGTAGGCAAAATCGATTGTACCGTCCACAAAGAGCTTTGTTCGAAGCAGGGAGTTCAGGGATATCCCACGTTGAAGTATTCGAATGGGTACGGCCTAAATAAATTTGAGGGTGGAAGGGATCTGGAATCACTGCTCAAATTCGTGGAAGATAACTTGCAAAACTCGTGCTTAGACGACCCCAACCTTTGCTCTGAAGAAGAAACAAAGGAGTTAGAGACCTTCAAGACGCTCAGCACCGAAGATGTTGAGAAGCGGTTGGAGAACAACGCAGCTGAGGTGGACGTGACCGAAAAATTGTTCAAGGAGCATGTGCAAAAGTTGCAGGACAAGTACCAGCTGATGACTAGCGAAAAGGCAGATCGATTGAAAGAGCTTTCGAAAGAAGAGGCGCTGCTACGTTATGTGTTGAACCTGCCAGATGAAGATGGTGGACAAAAACAGGACTTGTGAATATAAATCCTATTTTATTTTAGCTTAAACGATGAACCAATGTGTTCGTGTGATTATCTATATCCTTATATTTTTTATTGTATTCATACTCTCTCTTCTTATTGCCTACGATACCTATGCCCCACCAAAGTATACGTTTGATTCAACACCAGTAGGATCTTGTATGGGCGATGTAAATCATTGTGGGTGTTGTGGCAACTGCTCTACCACCCAGGATTACGATCTTTATCTTTCCAAAAACGACACGTTGAGCGAAGAGGCGAGAAAATGCGCACTAGACAATTTATTTGACGATTCGGATGCGTGCATGGAGGAGATTGGGATGACACCGGGATGCGCCTACTGCTGGGCAGAAAATGTACGGTGCACCAGGTCCAACTGCTTCTTTCCCTGTATGATGGAGACCTGGTTGGGAATCTCCAGCAGTCAGAATGGTACGTTGAGCAAATGCTTTGCGTGCGACGAGGTGCATTGCCTGGATGGATTTATTGAATGTGCAGGTATGTCACGGCGTAGGGCTGGAATTGAGACGGATATAGTTCGCGATGTTACCGAAGTATGTCGTGTTAGTGGATTAGAGGTAAGTGATAACTGTTGAAGTGACTATAAAATCATAATTACTGCATTGCAAATGATAGGAACACTAGTATTTTATCTTCTTTTTTATGTTTCGCATGCTACCACATGCAGTCAGTTAAAAAGTCCAAATTGTTTGCGTTAAACTTTGCTGCTACCAAAGCTCCAACCACTGTCTTAGTAAACACCCTACATTTTCACTTTTTTTACCACGCGGTTTTACTAAATTACACTAATTTAATCTAATTTACCTTTTTTTTAAAAAAATCTAATACTTTTAAGCAGGTTTTACCCCTCTCCCCCCAAACTACCTTTTTATAAATCTAATACTTTTAAGCAGGTTTTACCCCTCTCCCCCCAAACTACCTTTTTATAAATCTAATACTTTTAAGCAGGTTTTACCCCTCTCCCCCCAAACTCTAACTTTTTATAAATCTAATACTTTTAAGCAGGTTGATAAATCTAATACTTTTAAGCAGGTTGATAAATCTAATACTTTTAAGCAGGTTTTACCCCTCTCCCCCCAAACTCTAAATTTGATTTCCCAATACTACTATAGTAATAGTATGGACTTCATGCTATCACCACGGTCATG
>Ga0257127_1002587_pt1 | contig 10955 bp, 7 predicted proteins | sample SI060_135mmetaG_FD_190152 | JGI IMG/M metagenome (GOLD analysis project Ga0257127, IMG submission 190152) | Marine microbial communities from Saanich Inlet, British Columbia, Canada - SI060_135m | ecosystem: Environmental > Aquatic > Marine > Inlet | place: Canada: British Columbia | collected...
AATATGTATTGACCAAGTTTCTAATTCTTCGGATTCCATCAATAAGATCCTTACAGTTATGAATTCTATTATGGAGTGCAAGAAACATATTGCCGCCGCGTAGGAGAAAAAAAGAAGAGAAAAAAGAGAAAAAAGAGAAAAGGAGAGAAGAGAAAAAAGAAGAGAAGAAGCAAGACAGATCCATACATAGGAAGAACCATAAAAAATAACATAATTTTATGTTATTTTTTATGTATACATAAATTGTTCTATTAACGTATTTAATATATATATATATATTATTGGACGATTTCTTATATAATACCATAATCTAAATTATGAATTAAACTTTGCCACACTATAGGCCTGTCTGGACATATATACTAATTACAATAGGATGTATCATTCCTACTTCTCTCCAGTGTGAGAATATGTTGATTATTCGGGTGTACAACTACTGCGTTCAACTTCGTCACTTCCTGCATAAAACACATTCGGTATTTTGTCAAACAAGAACAAAAAGTAATTATTTTGTCTATGTAGACGTCCGCCAATATGACTTTGCGTTTGGATAGATTCAGTTGCAGCTCCAGTTGAAGAGAATCTTCAACAGGCTGTGGAAGTTTAGGACAGCAAGTTCTTGTGCCATACGGTTGCAACATATCTTCATTATATTGTAGCCGTATTGAATTGAAATTAGGCAACATATCAATCATTAATTCAAGAGCTACTATAATCATTTTATTCATATAGATGGCCTTTGCAAAGAATTCGCCCGCGCTAGTGGATGTTTGGTTTGCATTTTCTTCTTCACCGAGCATCTTTAGCAAGATGTCGTTATATATGACATATTTGTCATTAACTTCATCCTGTAGTTGCTTCACTGCGTCTAATGCTTTCTGTGTTTCAGTTGCTGCTGATTCTTCATGTGTTTCAGTTGCTGCTGATTCTTCATGTGTTTCAGTAATTGCAAATGATGCACTTATTTGCACATCTTTAATGAATCTTTCCAATTTCTTGAACGTATTGGTGATATCATCTGTCAATCTATCCGGAAGTGCTTGCATGTTTTGTTATCGAAGAGACAACGGAATGGCATCTAATACTAAATATTAATACAATATAATATAACTTTTTATTTCAATTTTTTCTATAGTCTATATGATACCATATGTGAAGAGAAGTGTAATGATATATTTACTCAAAGTAATATCCTATCTGTAAAAAAAAATTGAAAAAAAAAAGTTCAGTATATGTAATTATATATTTAGTATAGTCTGTTCTCGTTTTGCAAAGAATATTATAGACCCCAAGTTAGCGATGTTCAATTTTTCTTTTGTCATTGGTTTGTGCTTGTTTACAGTAACCCAAAGCATGTGGGTTACTGTACCAACAGGTAGCGTAGCGGTCTTCCGAAAATTCGGCGAATTGATCGAAACAGTTGGTGATTCTGGATTAAATTGGTACAATCCAATTACAACCAGTTACGAAATCTATGATACTAATTCACAGACCGACGAGGTGGTTGATACATCCTGTATCAGCCAAGACATGCAACTTGTCATATTTCCCAAGGTTTTCGTTGTGAACAGGTTACCTAAACCAAGAGTTGTACCGGTAATAAGTGTATTCGAAAAACCACGATCATATGAAAATCCAAAAGGAGTTCCATATGATCTTGAAAATATTTACAAACCGGTTACACAGTACCTCAAGGAGATGTGTTCTAAGCATACTGGAGAACAACTACGTTCGGACATGTATGGTGAACTGAACGAGATGATCAAAAGTCACCTGATTTCGGTGCAAAAGAATCGGGAGGAATTGAATGGCGAAGATACCGGGATCATAATTATTTCTGTAACTGTTGATGTTCCTAAACTAGACAAGGATGTTGAGAAAAATTACCAATCTATTTCCAAGCAGAAGACTGCAACGCGAGCAGAAGAAGCACGCCAGGAAACTGAACTCAAGAAGGCAGATACAGAAAAGAAGCTAATGGAAGTTGCGGCTGAAAGAGAGCGTTCAATTGCTGCAACTAAAAACATGCAAATGGTCGATAAGGAAAGATCTGATTCCGATATTGAGAAGATTCGTGCTACAAGCCAAGCCGATAAATCTCGCATTGAAGCGGATGCTCTTTCTTATTCGAATCACCAACGTGCCAAGGATAATGAAATTCTATTAACGCCCGAATACCTTCTGTTACAGCAGGTTGAATCTTATGGATGTCAAAACATGATTCACTATGGTGCTTTGCCGGCTTTTTTGCCGGCAAATAGTGTTCCTAATTTGAACTCTAAAAACAAAGAACAGGGCAAGGTAGATGTACCACAGGGCGCATGATAAGTATAACAAAAAACCGACCTGATGGCAATAATAAGGGACTGAAATCAGATGATAATAATAAAAAATAAAAAAGAAACGACCTGATGATAATAAGAACAGATATCAGATGATAATAATTAAGAATACACTGAGTCTCAAAAACCAGTAATAAAAAGTTTTGGATAATCTGATAACCCGATAATAAAAAATAATAAATAAAATTTTATTTATTATTTTTTAAACATTACGATATTATACTACTTTCTAAAGAAGTAGTTAATGCCTGGATGTTCCATAGTTTGGTGTAATTAATTGAAATTAGGTATCTAAATATTAGATGGTTGAAATGTTATTATTTCTCAATCAACTACTAATGGAATAGTACGAGTCAATTGTTTAGTAACTATAAAATTAAGTTTTGGATTGCATATGCTATCACAATAGTCTGAAATGTCAATCAATTTTACTAAATTTTCAGTATGTAATTGAACAGCAGTATCGCCATACATTCCGCTAACATCCGCATAATAATTATTTGAATTGGCATTATTATGCCAAGTAATAACGACATCAATATTACGAATAGTAAATGCTATAGGATTGTTATTAATTTTATCAAATACTTCTTGATGAATTTGATTAGCAATAACGTTAGTAATTGGTGGAGAAATAGTAATATTTAGTATGTATGTCATATTTTATTATATCAAGTGTATTTATTTAAGTATATTTATATTCAATTATATATGTAAACTATACTTAAATAAATACACATCAGATGTACCACTAATTAATTATATAAATTATGGAACTCGTTCGTATATTGAACCAAATAAATCGAACATATTTTACAAAATAAACTAGAGACGCTATATACTTCTATTTAATATTGAAAAATTTATTTATTACATACTATTATTTATTACTTACTATTAATTAATATTCAATAAATAAAATGAAGTGGAATTACGAAGATTACATGAAATGGTTAGATGATGGACATATTATAAATAAAAATGTACTTGAACTTGATATTTCAAACCATGATATTCAAAATATTGATTATATAAATAATCTACCAATGCTACAAACATTAGATTGTAGTTCCAACCAAATAACCCATTTAGATAACATCAATCTACCAATGCTACAAACATTAGATTGTAGTGCCAACCAATTAACACAATTAGATAACCTCAATATACCAATGTTACAAAAATTAAGTTGTTATTATAATCAATTAACCCAATTAGATAACCTCAATCTACCAATGTTACAAGATTTAATTTGTGGTAGCAATCAATTAATACAATTAGATAACCTCAATCTACCAATGTTACAAAATTTAGATTGTAATAACAACCAAATAACTCATTTAGATAACCTCAATCTTCCAATGTTACAAGAATTAAATTGTAATCGCATTCAAATAACCCAATTAGATAACCTCAATCTACCAATGTTACAACATTTAGATTGCAGACACAATAAATTATCCCAATTAGATAAACTCAATCTACCAATGTTACAAAAATTAGATTGTGATTACAATAAATTAACCCAATTAGATACCCACAATCTACCAATGTTAGAAATATTACATTGCGGTAACAATAAATTAACCCAATTAGATAACCTCAATAATCCAATGTTACAAAAATTAGATTGTAATTCCAACAAAATAACACAATTAGATAACCTCAATACTCCAATGTTAGAAATATTATTTTGCGGTGAAAACCAAATAACCCAATTAGATAACCTCAATCTACCAATGTTACAATCATTGTGTTGCGATATCAACCAAATAACCCAATTAGATAACCTCAATCTACCAATGTTACAAGAATTATATTGTAGATCAAATCAATTAACCCAATTAAGATTACCCTATGTACAAAATTTGCGCCATATAGATTATAGCAATAATATGATAGAATTTATCGCACCCAATCTATTGAGAGCAATTAATAACACAAGACAAAATATTTATACAGATCATCAAAATGTACATAATCACAATATTCAAGAATGTATACGTAAATCAATATCTAATATAATAAATATTCCACCAACTATACAATCTCTTTCAGATTATATAGTTAGTAATACAATACTTACTGAACAATCAAAGCAACTATTATTTGAGTACATTGAAGATAAAACGATCCACTCAACACTTTTAATAACCTTTGAAGAATTACTATTACATACAATGTCAGTCATAGATAAAAATGAACATATGGACGAAATACTCAAAATAATGAATATTGAGTTAGATGATTCCTTGTGCAAATGCTATACAGGACGAATGAGTCGTATTATTAATTGTTTGAATGGGTTTAGTGATCTCGTTCAAGTCCAGATATCTGAATCAGAGCAAATAGGTCAGATTATTTCAATTGTGAAAGATATGTTAATTGATAAAAATGAATATACGGTAGAAAAACATAAGGAATTAGCGAGAACTGAACTTGTTAATAGAGGCTATAGCAATGATATTATTGAAACATGGATCGCATTTATTGAATAATAATATATATGCGGCGACAATTTTATGGTACTCCAGCGATTAAACCATCTGGTACATTACGTTGACCACAAGTATTACTATCCGAACCGGTATAATTTCTTCTATTAAATCATTTTTTATATATTTTTTAAATACTTTCAAAAATATATAAAAAATATATAAAAAAATAATATTATATATATATAATACTAAATGTTAAATTTATTAAAGTTATTTGGATTTTTAGCTACTATAGCTGTTGTTACTTCTAATTCTATTGAATCACATAGAGATTCATCAGTTATTCAAAGATTTAAAAATTGGGTTGATGAACACAAAATTCAATCCAACGATGATCATCATCTTGCTCATATGTTTGATAATTGGTTAGATAATGATAAATTTATTGAACAAACTAATTCCAGAAATTTAACTTATACATTAGGTCATAATACATTTTCTGGTATGAATTCTAATGAATTTTCAGAATTTATGGGATTTAGAGATAATTCAGAATTACTTAGTAAAGGTACTGAATTTTTGAGAGGTACTGTACCAGCAGTTGAACAAAGTAAAGTATTAGATTTATCTTCACTTCCTACTTCTATTGATTGGCGACAAAAAGGTGTTGTTAATGAAATAAAAAATCAAGGTCAGTGTGGTTCTTGTTGGGCTTTTTCTGGAACATCAACTGTTGAAAGTGCTGTAGCAATTAAAACTGGTAATTTATATGATTTATCTGAACAACAAGTTGTATCTTGTGCTGGATTAAAATATGGAAATCTTGGATGTAATGGTGGTATGTATGATGGAATGTGGAATTGGGAAAAAGAAAATAATGGTCAATGTTCTGAATCATCTTATCCTTATACAAGTGGAACTACTAAACAAACAGGTTCTTGTCAAAAAACTTGTTCACCAATTTCTGAAACTATAGTATCAAGTTATGTAACTGTAACACCTTCTTCTGAATCTTCAATGATGACTGGTTTATCTGTTGAACCTGTATCTATTGCAATTGAAGCAGATACACAATCATTTCAATTATATAGTGGAGGAATTTACAATGATTTTACTGGATGTAATCAAAATTCAGCAAAAGATGTTAATTCTTTACCAAACATTGATCACGCAGTTGTTTTAGTTGGTTATGGTTCTGATAATGGTCAAGATTATTATATTTTAAGAAACTCTTGGGGTACTAGTTGGGGTGGTTCTGAAAAAGGTTATATGAAAATTGGGAGAGGTTCACAATATGGACCATATGGTATGTGTGGTCTTTTATATGATCCAATGTATCCAGTAGTTTAATTTTATACTTCATTTTATATATATAAAATTACTTATTAGAAAAGATTATTATTATATTTAGATAAATAAAATATAATAATATTAGTTTGTGGTCATAAAAAGTATAAAAAAATCTTAAAGTAGCCGGAGTTCCTGGGCTACGCTTCTATGAAGCAATAAAGTCACCACAGGTTTGCCTGGCAAACCCAGTCTTTGAGTAATTTTAAAATCTCAACTATTAAATAGTTATTATTTGATGATTATTTATTTAATAGCATGTAAGTATGATGTATTAAATAAATTTTTCATCAATTTCCGGGAAATTAGTAAAAACTAGAATTCCACTAGGATAATAAATGTCACCCCCATTTTCATCTACAAATATTGATCTATTGTCTGAAAATTTTAGAGTATGTACAATGTAATCTTTAAAGCCCGCGTAATTGGGCACCGTAGTAACACCTAAATATTCAATTTTATCTATAACTATATCTTCATCGTCATCGTCATGGTATATGTATATAGGCTTGTGTATTTCCATAGATCCCCGGGTTGCGGTAGTATATCCACATTCGTCAAAATCTTGTTTTAATGTTATTATATTATCATCACTCAAATATAATTTATAAATATAATCAGTTCCACTTCTGGTATCACCATCTATAGTTACTTCTACATTTTGTGTTTGTTTAGTAAGTCGAGTCACAAAGACTTTTTGTTGTTGTAAAGCTTCTTGTTGACGTCTTTCTTGTTCTAATCGTAATTCTTCTAATCTTTGTTCTTGTTCTAATCGTAATTCTTTTAATCTTTGTTCCTCTTCTACATTAATATTATCTGATAAATTAACAATCTTACATTCATATACAGTTTGTTCTAATTGGTTTTTGATAAAATCCAAATTAAATAATGGATCTCGTAATCCAACTACTATTACTGGGCGATTACCCATTTCTACATATTTTGCAAAAAATGTTTCTTTTGTACAATTATCTGTTTCAAATATTAAATTAGGTTTAATACATTGATGTGTTAAATATGATTTACCTATTCCTTTCTCACCAGTAACAGCAATGATATAGTCATCTTTAATAGTCCATCTTTCATATTCTGTGTTTTTTTTCGCAATTCTACCACTTTCTAATTTCCATGTATTTCTATTTCTATTTTCAGCTACAATTTTACCCCATGATTCTCCTTCTAATGAACCAATTTCTTTACCAATATATGATATATCTTCCATAACAACACCACACAATGTATATCTAGTATTCCCTATACTTTCATTTAAAGTTTGAATTGATGGTTTTACTAATTCAGATACTTTTTCTTCAGTTGCTCCATATAATTCACCATAATTTCCATATATACTAAATATTTGTTTTGGTATACCATCATATAAATTAGGTACTCTAGCTATTGGAGCAATAGCTAAACTATTATTTATTTTATTCATAAGCATACAATTAGAATATTCCATAAAAGTATAAAAAATAGGATTAAATTTAATTCTGGGGGATATTATTACATTATTTAATTGATCATCTTTTACTATCTTATAAAAGTCACTAGATAATAAGGTTTGTTCTAATATATTTTTTATTGATTCTGGTGTGTATTGTTCAAATATTACTATATGATCAAAATGCTCTCGAGATACAGGTCTTACATGTGGAACTATTGTACCAATCAAGTCAACAACTCTTGAATCTTCTCCTCCTTCTACTTTAGTAATTTTTATTAGTTTACCATTACTTAATGCAACAACAATTTCTTTATAATAATCATTTTGCATGGGGTTGGATCCATATACATATTTTAAACTAAGTCCTGTGATAAAAATACGTTGATAATCATCAGGTATAGCAAACATTTCTACTTTAGCATTTGTTGTTTTTTTTCTAATAATATTTACAATTCTTTGATTTTTTTCTTCTTCTGGTAAATGTAAATTAGTTAAATATTCCTCAATAACCTCCATATCTAACATACCTTCATTTATTATATGTTCAATAACTTGTTTTAATGCAAAATTAGGAACAACTTCAGTAGATCCTAATATTGCATTAGTTAATGGTGATGTATTATTAGCAGCGAACCATCTCATAATATTTTCTCTATCATATGTTTGACCATCACTTGTTATAACTGGATCTATCATAACTGATGTAGAAATTGGACAAATAATTAATTCTCTAAATTGATCTAAAAAAGTATTATTTACGGCATTCGCACCTCCTAATTGAATATTTTTTAAATAAGTATTATTTAATATTTTTATTAATTTTTCTCTTTTATTTAAAGTATATATTTTTATTGCATAATTAATTTTATACTTCATTTTATATATATATAGAGAAAATTACTTATTAGAAAAGATTATTATATTTAGATAAATAATATTCGTATATTTGAATACCGTATAATGGTATTCAAATAACGGAAATAATAATATTAGTTTATGGTCATAAAAAGTAGAAAAATAAACCGAAGGTTTATGGTACTCTAGCGATTAAACCAGCTGGTATATCATCACGTTGACCATCACTATTACTACCCCATACAACGACAGTTCCATCTTTTTTAAGTGCCATACTATGTGCGATACCAGCTGCTATTGAAACCACATTATTTAAACCAGCTGGTACATCACGTTGACCATAAGTATTACTACCCCATACAACGACAGTTCCATCTTTTTTAAGTGCCATACTATGTACGCCACCAGCTGCTATTGCAACCACATTATTTAAACCAGCAGGTACAACACATTGACGACTACTATTACTACCCCATGCAACGACAGTTCCATCTTTTTTAAGTGCCATACTATGTACGCCACCAGCTGCTATTGCAATGACATTATTTAAACCAGCTGGTACATCACATTGAAGTTCAAGATTTCTACCCCATGCAACGACAGTACCATCATTTTTAAGTGCCATACTATGTACGCCACCAGCTGCTATTGAAACCACATTATTTAAACCAGCTGGTACATCTAGCTGACCATAAGTATTACTACCCCATACAACGGCAGTACCATCATTTTTCAGTGCTATACTATTTGCGCCACCAGCTGCTATTGAAACCACATTATTTAAACCAGCTGGTACATCTAGCTGATCATAAGTATTTTCACCCCATGCATGAATAGTTCCATCTTTTTTAAGTGCCATACTATGTGCGACACCAGTTGCTATTGTCTTAAAATGTTTTGTATATTTTTCATATTTCGTATAATTGTAAAATTTTCTACAAAAAGGGAGTTGAACATCAATTGTATTATTACACATTGTAGGTAAAGGATCGTCCAAATTTAAAACATTTTCTATATTTATTTTTCTGTTTTTAATTAATTTTTCCCAATTCATTTTTTGACAAAATGTTTTATTTAGACTACAAATATTAATTATCTCTTCATTTGTCATATTTTCAGCTAATGGATTTATTAAATGTGGTTCATACTCAATAATTGGTATTTTTCCAACACGTTGCAATGTTTGTATTGGTGTTTGGATTGGTTGCAAGACCGATAGTTTTTTTACTGGCTTAAAGGGTTTTGCATTTGGATTTAATTCATTTTCACCACCAATTGAATAATTAATTTTATACTTCATTTTATATATATATATATATAAAATTACTTATTAGAAAAGATTATTATTATATTTAGATAAATAAAATATAATAATATTCGTATATTTGAATACCGTATAATGGTATTCAAAAAACGTAAATAATAATGTTAGTTTGTGGTCATAAAAAGTAGAAAAAAAAAAGTTATGAGATTTTATATTTTAAAAAACGAGATTACTTTTTTTGAAAAGAGAATCCTCCCCCCCCTCCCTTTGGAAATAATTTAATATTCCAAAACACTATTTCTCTTTTAAATGATCTTAACTTACAGATTTAATATATTGTTTAATACGTTATTATGATGTATATATAGTAAATGTCATTAAATGTCAGTAAATGTCAGTAAATGTCAGTATAATGACAGTAAATGTCAGTAAAAATAAAAAAAAATTAGTAAAATACTTAAATATAATGTGTATATATTAATATAGTATGGTAAATTATCAATGTTATAGGTGCGGATACACCATATCCAATAAATCAAAGATAATAAATCATTTTAATCGTAAAAGTAGTTGTAAACCAATATTAAATAACATTAATTTAGATGAATGTAAAGGATATATACTAGATGGGCTGAGTTATGAAAAATATAAATCTTCTATTTTAATTCCAAATAATTCCAGTTTAATTCCAAATAATTCCAGTACTGAATGTAAATTTTGTGATAAAATATATTCTACAAAAAGTAATTTAACAAAACATCTAAAAACATGTAAAGAAAAGCAACAAGAAGAGGAAGTCAAAGATTCAATGATAGAATTAGTAAAATTATTAAATAAGAAATTAGATGAAAAGGATAATAATTTCAAAAATGAATTAAATAAACGTGATAAACAGATAGATAAACAAAATAAACAAATAGATAAACAAAATAAACAAATAGATGAGTTAATAAAGAAGGCTGGAATAAGTAATAGTACAATAAATGTGCAGAACAACATAAAATTATTAAGTTATAGTGATACTGATCGTAGTCATTTAACGGACAAAGATATATTGAAATGTTTAAAACATTCGAATTTTTGTATACCTTATTTGATAAAGAAAGTGCATTTCGATGTGAATAAACCGGAGAACCATAATGTGTATATATCAAATTTGAAGAACAAATATGTGATGATGTATGATGGCAATAAGTGGGAGTGTAAAGATAGGGAAGAGCAGATCAGTAATTTGATGGACGATAATGAGGGTATTATAGAGTATA
>Ga0257127_1002602_pt1 | contig 10925 bp, 8 predicted proteins | sample SI060_135mmetaG_FD_190152 | JGI IMG/M metagenome (GOLD analysis project Ga0257127, IMG submission 190152) | Marine microbial communities from Saanich Inlet, British Columbia, Canada - SI060_135m | ecosystem: Environmental > Aquatic > Marine > Inlet | place: Canada: British Columbia | collected...
AATGTGATGGAGGAGTATGCGAGAAGTTTATGGTAAGGAAAAATCCAAGACCAAATAAAGATGATATGCGGTTGGTTCACGGGCTACTACATTGTAAGAATGGTTGTGGCGAGTGGAACAGAGACCGCAATGGTTCATCTAATATCTACAAGATAGCGTATCAAGCAATATATGGAATGGAAAGACCAGGTTATCTATGTAGAACAAGTAATCAAGCAGTTTTAACGAATTGCTATAAACAAAATATACACAAGGTATGAAAAGACCTAAACTTTGAATGTATTTTTTTTGGTGCTAACCGTGCCATTTTAAATCTTCAAAGGTGTATACAATATCACATGAAAACAGTAAAAATACAATATTTTTACGAAACTTACACATTACAGAAAGGATAATACCACACCTACTGTGTCCCACGGAATACATGTTCTCAGATGTTGCACTGCACTAACATATTTGGAAAGAATATACTGTCTATAAAGCCTTCTGTATTTCTTAATACTAGATATCAAAAGCCTACAATATAATGGATCAATTATGTCTAACTTCAGTTCGTATGCGGTTATCGCCCATTTTCTAGAACAATTATACAAAATGTACGCGAACTTATCGTTGTCTCCAATGTTAAATATTACATCTGTTTGTCGTAATACATGCAATAATATCTTACGTATACATTGAGCTTTATCTTTGAGATACACACATTTTTTCTCTTCACTTAGAAGCTTCGATATTCTCAAAGCCCACGCACTTTTTTGTTTTTCAAACCCTATCATATCAGTCGACATATTCATTTTAAACTTATATCTACGCTCGCGCCCAATGCGATCTATTCTTGCGTATGTTGAGTTATACATTTTCTCTTTGTTTATTCAGTTGACTACATCGATGTAGTAAAAATACTTTCAATTTTATACATGAAATATGTAGAACGTTGTATATGTTGAATGAAATTATTATACGTACAATGACTGGTTCGTTGCGATATACTTTACAATCATTGTGGGCACATTTGACAACATTTCTTTAAGAGCAATGTCGCCAACAAACTCACACGTTCGCTCCAGTTCACTTGCGATATTCGCAATCTTGATTAATGCCTTCACAAACTCTCCAGTTGAAACAATATCGTTCGTTTCTAGATCCTGAAGTATCAACTTACATTCTTCTTGAGTAGTTGCATTGCACCAGTCAATCACATGCTGGATGATATCGTATGTTAACTCATAATTAGTGCCAGTCGACATCTTATGTGTGTTTTCAAAATCCATATAATAATTTGAATAATCTATGGCATCTTCAATACACGCGCGAAGATGCTTCGGAAGATTAGAGGGCGGAATAATACAGCGGTTCTCTTCGGGAACCTTTATACCTGCGAAACAACTTGCCAACGCAATAAACTCCGGCGTCGTTAAAAGTTTAAAACTGTCAGTAATCACAATTTCTGAAAGAACCATGCATGGCACCTCTCGTATGTTTGTTGCATACATCCCCTTCTTGGTAACCATTTGTGTTGTATCGGATGTCATATCTTGAATGAAACCCTCTTCGTAAAACTTATCGATAAGTATTTGTGTGTTGTGTTGAAGATAGTGTGATGTATTTACACTATCATGTTGTAGGGTATTGATCGAGGATTTCTTTTCTTTCATACGGAACACGGTGTTTAAATCTGTCTTTAGATGTCTATATGTGTCTTCTATATTTTTAATGTCTCTTTCTGCCTGTTTTCTTACTTTGTTTTTGGAGGAGTTCATCTTTTCTTTCATATCATTATACGTATCAATTATATTAGCTGGCGTTCGCATACTTTCCATTGACCCCATAATACGTTCTAGTTCACTCTGTTCGGTCTGGATTTGCTTGTTATATTCGTTTACCTGGCTGGATATTTCGTGCTGTATCATTGATTTATTACAAAACTCGATGCATTTTTTTTGTCCTGAATTATTGGGCATATCTTCGTTATTCGTTTGCAAACTTGACGCGATAAGATTAAATACTAGGTTATACGATATTCTAAACTTACTCACAAGTGTTTGTGGTTTGCCATGCATCATTGTCCGATAGTTAATCAGATCTATATCTCGAAACAGGTTTGACAAATGGATCACATTTCCGACAGTGTCTATTCCGCGTCGTCCCGCACGACCAGATGCCTGGACAAACTCATGTGGGAGTAACATGCGTCGGGTGTTTCCATCGAACTTCTTTACGTCTGTAAACAACACCGTTTTAATCGGCATGTTAAGTCCTACGCTAAACGTCTCTGTTGCAAACAGTAACTTAATGTACCCCCGCTCGAACATGATCTCTACAATTTCTCTAATTATTGGCATGACACCACTATGGTGAATTGCAATGCCTTTCTCAAGAAGAGACACCATGTTTACATATTCTGGTAGCGTGAGATATTCTTGGAAATTGGAGATCTTAGATCGAAGCAGTTGCTCGCATTCTCTAGCGACGGTATATGAAACCTTGCTATCATCTTCGAGCAAAGGCACTGTGACTTCGCGTGCTGCCTCGGCAATCTGTCTCTTTGATAGTATAAAACATACTGCGGGGAGCATTGATTTTTCCACCATATATTTACACACTTCGTTTAGGATAAACGAACGCTTGATGAACACCTTGTTATGCGTAATCAGGGAAAGAGTCTTCTTTAGTTCGTGATATTTGACCTCATCAAACTTACCATTGGAGTCTTGAATTACGTGAAGCGTGTTTATTTGTCTCCGAATACGCTCTTGTTCGCTTTTATCGCGAACACACTTGAACAGTGCACTTGTCGCGGTAATAAACGAATAGTGTGTTAATGGCACTGGTCTATATGAAGATGTTGCAAGATACACTTGTTTTTCAATGACGGCGTTGTCTCCATTGTCGCCACGAGTTTCGATCCATTTTGCAAACTTTGCAGGATCATCGAGGGTTGCGGATAGCATAACCATTTGGATATGACGAGGAAGCATCAATATAGTGTTTTCCCATACATGTCCTCGGTCTGCATCATTAATCATGTGAACCTCGTCTTGAATAACACACGCAAGCTCATTATCAAAATCCATATCAAACATCAGGAGCGGATTTACGTTTCCATGCTGTTCAGTTAGCTGCGTTTTTTTATATAATGTATTTTGTAAGATTTCCGCAGTCATGATAAGAACGTCCGCTTCGGGATTGATTTTGATATCTCCTGTGAGGAGGCCAATACTCAAATGAGGGAACTTCTGTGTGAACTCGTAATATTTTTGGTTGGAGAGAGCTTTGATCGGGGAGGTATAAATTACTTTTTTTTTGGGGGTCTGTGATGTGAAGAACTCGATCGCGAAAAGAGCTGGCAGAGTTTTTCCAGATCCAGTCGGGACACAGCTGAGAGTATGATTTCCAGTTACAATGGCTTCGATCGCAAACTTTTGAAATGCACTCAGTGGAAAAGGAAACTGATCGTGATATTGCAAATACTTGTCGTTGGTATAGGTTTCATTCGTCAGTTGAATTACCATGATTAGTTAAGTTAATACGGGTAGCTAGGTATATTACGCGGAATATATATGTATTGTTGTTTATTTTCATATACAAATAATCAATTTATTGTATTTATGTACTGTATATTATGCAAAATAGTAAAAACATTCCTCGAAAAAAACTGACACCTGTCCCCAAGAAGGCAATTACTCTTGACCTGTTATTAAACTCGGGTATGTTTACGAAGATTAATTTTAATCAAGCATTAGCGTTAACCAACGCAAACGCCATGGACGAAAACTCATCGCCAATAGAAGGTTACAATTACAATAAAGAACTTAAAATGGACAAATATACATTTCCATCTCAATTAGAAAGTATTAAGATACTTGGATCCAATAAAGATAATAGATCGCAGCACTATGTTATCTATGTTGTTGATAAAACAAATGAAACAAAAACAGTTTATTCTGAGTTTTGGAATAATGACATGGATACGCAAGATGGTATATACGTTCTCTCACCTCACGGAAAGTCTATTTTAGAGCAAGAAGAGACTGTTATAGACCAATATAATAATCCAAAAAATAATATATCAAAACTTCCCATAGAAATGATTAACAACATATTGGCGAACAATAACCCGATTTATGTCAATAAACAGAGAACAGCCCTCCCACTCGAACCTCAAAGTAATAAACAGGGCGGTAAAAAAAGAACACGTTGCAGACATGGGAAAGGCACTGGTTGCAGTAAATGTGTTGGGAATGTAATTGATAATGTAACATTACCAAAAGCAACAAAAGAAACAAACCAAGAAGGAGAACCAGTAACCAATGTTTTTAACATACCAGACGATAGCGATCCGTTGTCTGAGCAGTATAAAAACTGGTTAAGATCTATTCCAACAGCAAGTGTAAATGAACCTGTCCAAACGGCTACCCGTGTTGGTGGCAAAAAAATACCAAGAAAAAATAAAAGAAAATCGAAGAAGTCAAAAAGAAAGACGAACAAATCCAAAAAATCTAAAAGAAAAACTAGAAAAACCCGTTAAAACAGAAAGGGGTATATCAGGTTTGATGGTTTACGTTTACCGTTTACTTTTACCTTTTTGTTTTATTTTTCTGGACTTTCTGGACTTTCTGGACTTTCTGGACTTTCTGTTTCTTTTTGTCCTTTTTAATTTATTTTTACCTCCCATAAACTGAATAGGAATAGAAGAATGACGAGGTTTCTTTGGTGAGACAGGTTCAGATATAGAAGACCGACGAACTCGTTTTGGTGTTTCGGGAGCATCATTAATAGCATAAACAAACATATCTTGGTTCATTACAACATTTTTATTAGGAATAGGTTGATTTAATTTTACTTTATCAAAATCAATCATTACTAATTTATTTTCTTTTTTTAGACTACCATCATCGTTTGTACCTGTTATTACAGAACATAACATAAACTCAACATCTATTAATTCTATATTACTTTCTAATGTCTGGTTTACAATACTTTCTAAATCTTCCAAATACTTATCAATATCAATACCTAATATATTAAAAAACTTTTCAATAATAGGCAGATTTATTTCTCTCCAATTGGAATGTTGACCACCTGCTACGCCAAAATGAATTTTTGGATTTGTTATACCAGGAGTAAGCATATACAATTCTGGGTCATCTCTTAATGACTCCAAACTATATTTTATAGTGTCATCTTTTTCTTGTTCTATACTTTCGTGTAAATCAAACTTCTGTTTATCATTTAATACTATAGGAAAAAGCTTTTCCATTCTATAATAACATCTTCTTTTTTCAACCCAAAGGTCACCATACACGTCTACAAGTTTTATTAGATTTAAGTTACGCGTATCAATACTATTATAAATAGCATGATATGCTTGTATTTCTTTTGTGAACTCAGAAGGACATCCAAACGCTTCTGAATGTGCATTCATGGAAGCTTTGATAACTATATTAGGATCATTACTATTAAAAATATATCCATATGTTCCTGCATTTATAGGAGAACCATTACAATCATCACATTTTGCAGCTTCTATACTTGTGTTAACTTTCTTAGCCTCTACCAAATCCTTTATTATTTTTTGTTGCTGTGATTGATGTTGTAGATGTCGTTCTGTATATTCTGCATAATCGCCATCACTTATGATTCCTTTTTCATGTAAATTAGATAACTTGGATCTCCAAGGAAGCTTTAATACACCGCCATCTTTTAAAGTTTGGATTAATTCGTCATTATTTTTAATAAAATCCATATACTGTACACCTATAAAAAATAAATTCCTACGGAAGTAATCAGATATTGCATGACAACATAAGCAGTATAAAGACAAACTAATAGTATTACTGTAAATATAAGTGCAATGGACACATCAGAACACAATCATCATCAAGATATGAAAGGTAAAATAATAGATAAATACGAAATAATAGACAAACTTGGACATGGAGCGTTTTCACAGATATTTAATGCAAAAGACATTCGAAAAGGAGAACAGGTTGTCATAAAAACCGAACCGATTGATAGCGAGATTTCACTCTTAAAACACGAGGCATCGATGTACATCAAAATGAGAAATGTTAATGGTATGTTATTAATTAAGTGGTACGGAGTGGTAGATAATATACGTTGTCTGGTACTTCCTTATGCAGGAGTATCACTAGATAAAATTAAAGTAACAAATCCACTCGTGGCTATTAATATTTTTCATCAGTGCATCGAAGCACTTGAATGTATTCATCGGATGAGCGTCATACATCGCGATATAAAACCTGCAAATATTTTGGTCGATCATGAAGGAACGTGTCGATTTGTAGACTTTGGGCTAAGTTCTATGTTTACAGGTGTTTACGGAGGGCATATTGAGAAAAAAACTGGGCAAAATCTTATTGGAAGCCCATCCTATGTTTCAATTAATGTTCATGAAGGCTGCAACCCTTCCAGGAGGGATGATTTGGAATCGCTTTGTTATGTCTATATGTATATATCGAATGGACGAGTTCCATGGGCAGAATGCAGCAGAAATATGATATGTGGAATGAAAAAAAATATAATGGGATCCGATGAGGGATCACTGTGTGCGAGTATGTGGGGATACGCAAGAAGATTAGCGTTTGAACAAGAACCAGAATATTCAATATTATTGGGAATACTACAAGATGAGATCGAATGCACGCATTGACAATAAATTGAAAGCTATATACTACCACCTTCTACAGGCAGTAGTAAACATTAAAGTTGAATAAGTAAATTATTGAAGAGATGAACGTTGTTGGACAAGAAAATATTGATATCATCACATGCTCGGTGTATGATAGATGGTGCGAAGATACTTTGTTATATTCATTATGCGATGAAGATATCAAGGACTTTATGAATGATTATGCTATCATTAAAGACTTATTAATTAATCACACTAAGAGCTTTGCAGAGGGAATGCACAACAATGTTAGATTAATTAATAAATTAAATATGGTTTATGAACATATTCAGAGCATATTCGAGATGACATGCGAAGAAGGGGAAAATCATCCCGAGTATTCTTGGGATAGATCCAAGTTCGCAATTATGGAATAGGATAGCACTGGATTGTAGTTGTAAGGTAATTAAATAATTAAATAAATAAATAAATAAGGTGATCATTCGTCTTTTTTATCGCAGTTATATCAAGTTTCGCGTTACACACATCACGTAGATTGATGCACAAATTACATAAACATCATGCGTTTCAAATTATTTACAGCACGACGATGATAGATGTCTTGCTCATTTTTGGGTTGTAACTTTTTATCGGGCACATTGTGTGACTCAACATCTCCCACAGAACGTGCTCTAGGTGGCTTTGCATTAGAACTCGTAATTTTACTTCTGGTAATATTTGCCTGTGATGCGTTATAGTTGGCACTTGTGAAAACACTTCTTTGTTTATATCCGCCTTTCACAAGAAGCTTATTAATCTCGTTTTCTAAATTAAATAAAGTTATACTAACATTTTCTTTATTCAAACACTCCATAAGAGCAGCTGTAAACGCACCAAAACGTTGATCAGTTTCAGAAGCCAACTGGTCATCACGCGAGCCAGATAACATATAAATATTATTACTCGTAGTGTGACTGAATGTATAAGACTCGCTGCTGCAAGAATATGAACCATCCGCCTGTCGTGTATACATATACGGCAAATCCCAACCAGTACCACTATTACAGCAATCTTGCGTAATCATGACAGTTCCCTGCACACCATTAAGTAATTGCTTCAACTCGTCATCAAGAATAATCTTATTATCTTGATCAAAATCAGATGGAAGAATACCCTCATCCCGCCTGTCAACTTCATCATTTCCTTCATCATAAACAAATGAACCATGACCCGAATAATGTATCCATAGCTCGTCTGTATCCTTTGTGTTGTTCTTAATAGCATTCTTTATAGAGTTAATAATATTCTTTCGTGTAGGTTGAGTATTGGCATTTGTATCATCATCACGTAAAACAGTAACATTATCACTTTTATATTGGTATGTGTTTATTAACATAGTACGCATAGATACAACATCATTTATACAACCAGACAAGGTATTTAATCTGGGATTTCCAGTATAATTAATACCGATGAGAACAGCACGTTTCACACCATCAATAGCAAGAGCCGCAAGACTAGCAAGCGAAGCAAGAGCGGAAATAGCAGCAGCAGAAGCATCAGCATTATCATCCACGGCAATATTAGCAAGTTTATAAACAGCAGAAAGAGAACCAATGCTAGCGGTAAGAGAGGCAAGAGAAGCAGAACTAATATTGGCAGTATCAGCAGCAGAACCACCCGCAGCAAGAGTGGCAAGAGCAGCAACAGCACCAGCGGAAATATCATCCTTATTGCCCCCAGCAAGGGTTGTAAGAGCAGTAATAGCAGCAGCAGCAGCAGAACCATCAGATGCAGTAGAACCATCAGCAGCATAAATAACAGCAATAGCATTCACTGCGTTGACATTATTATTATTAATTGCATCATTAAAAAGAGTGTTAACCTCACTATTATCAATATCAATATTGCCAACCTGATTTTTAAGAGTTGAAACAACTATATAAATGCCATTCGAAGAAGCAAGAGTGGCAAGAACAGAAAGAGCAGCGGCAGCGGCAGCACCACTAGCAGCAGCACCAGCAATATTTGTAAGAGCAGTAATAGCTGCACCATCATCAAAAGGATGTGCAAAATCATCACCCCCAGCAAGATCATCAAGACCAACAAGACCACCAAGACCACCATTACCAAGACCACCACCACCACCCAAATCAAGAAGACCACCACCACCACCAAAAGCACCAGCAGCAGCACCAGCACCAGCACCAGCACCAGCAGGAGGAGGAGCAAAAGCACAAATACCACAGAGACCACCACCCAAATCATCATCAAAATCAACATCATCATCACCAGCAGCCTTTGCAGCAGCCTTTGCAGCATCAGCAGCAGCAACAGCAACAGCAGCACTACTATTAGTACCAAGAGCAGCAATAATAGCAGCAACAACAGCCGCCTCATAAGCATTATCGCCGTCGCCATGGTCAGTCTTTTTTACACTATTAGCAGCAGCAGCAGCAGCAAAAATATCAACAGGATCATTGTCAAGAACCGCGTCAATAAGGTTATCAACAGCATTACTAATTGTTTCCGTAGTAAAAAGAGACTTAATAGTCTTAACTGCATCACCAACAGAACCATCAAGAAGATCATCCTCATCATCAACTTCACCACCACCACCACCACCACCCAAACCAATACCAAGATCACCGTCGATGGATGCAGAATGTGTTTCAACAAGCGTTCCGATATTATCAGCAAAAGTGTTCAAATCAGCAGCATGCGTTGCATAATCACCATCGTTACTCATCTTTCTAGCAGCCACAGCAGCCTCTTGAGCACTACTAATCAAGAGATTAACAAAATCATCGACATTAACACTATCATCGACATCCCCATTTTTCATCTTGGTCTTAATCTTAACAAAATTAGCATCATTCAACATATTCCACAAATTTTGAATAGCAGCAGCCTTTGCAGTAGCCTTTGCAGTAGCAGCAGCAACAGCATCAGCAACAGCAGCAGCACCAGCAGCACCAGCAGCAGCAGCAGCAGCCTCAATAAGACTGTTAATATTAATATTTGTAAGTTCGGTACGAAGACCACTAATTAAATCAAGATGTTTACTATAGCCCACCACCTGTTGAATTGGTCCACGATTAGAACCAACTAACTTAACTTTAATATTGATTACTTGGGAAGTTTTTTTTGCAGGCATGTTAATACAATACACGCCCGTTATATATAATATATAGGTTTTATTTATGTATAAATCGCTAAAAGATTTAAAAATAAATAGTTTCGGGTATTATGCAAATCAAACTATAGAACCAATACAATAAATTGAAAGGTCTGACATCATATCTCTCTATGGCAAAGTAAAGATCAAGTGATAATAAATCAAAGAATGTCAATGAGTTCAATTGAGAGAAGTGTTTTGGAGGGAGTTCTCGCTACTGAGGGTATATCATCTCCTTGTGTAGATGATGTGGTGGTGAAGATTGAAAAGATCGATGGTAATCAAGAGGTGAAAATGGATGCAAGGGAGGCGGTCAAGGCGGCCAAGTTGCAAGCGAAGGAGGAAGCCAAGGAGGCGGTCGAGGCAGCCAAGTTGCAAGTGAAGGAGGCGGCCAAGGCTGCAAAGTTGCAAGCGAAGGAGGAAGCAAAGGAGGCGGCTAAGGCGGCCAAGTTGCAAGAGAAGGAGGCGGCTAAGGCGACCAAGTTGCAAGAGAAGGAGGCGGCTAAGGCGGCCAAGTTGCAAGAGAAGGAAGCGGCTAAGGCGGCCAAGTTGCAGGAGAAGGAAGCGGCTAAGGCGGCCAAGTTGCAAGAGAAGGAAGCGGCTAAGGCGGCCAAGTTGCAAGAGAAGGAGGATGCCAAGGCGGCCAAGTTGCAGGAGAAGGAGGATGCCAAGGCGGCCAAGTTGCAGGAGAAGGAGGATGCCAAGGCGGCCAAGTTGCAGGAGAAGGAGGATGCCAAGGCGGCCAAGCTGCAAGAGAAGGAGAACAACAAGCTCGCAAAAAAGGAGGCAAAACGTTTGGCCGCAATCGCTGCACGCGCGGAGGCCAAGGCATCAAAGGTTCCTCGTGCAAAGAAGAACTCATCGAAGAGTGATATCCAGGAAGTAGTCGTCTTGCCGAGAGAGGACATTCACGACAACGTGCACGATGTTCATATCCAAAAGCCTTCGTGTGTTTCGGATACTGCCGTATTGGAAGAAGAGGAATGCATCGATGTGGAAGAGGTGTGTTGTAATGGCGTGAGTTATCTGTTGTCATCGGATAACCTGGTGTACGACGGTGGTCACGAAGAGGTTGGTCGTTGGTGTAATGGTGTGGTGGTTCTCCATTCAGGGGAC
>Ga0257127_1002609_pt1 | contig 10914 bp, 8 predicted proteins | sample SI060_135mmetaG_FD_190152 | JGI IMG/M metagenome (GOLD analysis project Ga0257127, IMG submission 190152) | Marine microbial communities from Saanich Inlet, British Columbia, Canada - SI060_135m | ecosystem: Environmental > Aquatic > Marine > Inlet | place: Canada: British Columbia | collected...
AATTATAGCGAAGCAGGTTAGCCAAAGAATCTCGGTTCACCCCACCTTGCCAAGCCGGATGCTGGCGTAAGGGTTTTAACTCCGAGCCAAAAAGAAAGGTGCGCTTGGCACCTTTTCCTTGCCAACCATAATAAAGCGGTTTCTCTCCTATTCGATCTCGTACTAACGAAAGTGTTTGTTCTTTTTTATCCCAGAGGGAAAATGCAAACATTCCAATACAGCGCTGTAGTGTTTGTTTAATGCCCCAGGATTCGATTGCTGCAAGCAACACTTCCGTGTCTGAACCTCCACGAAAAATCACCCCAGCCTGGAGTAACTCCTTTTTTAATTCCTGATGGTTATAAATTTCGCCATTGTAAGCAATCACAAAACGACCACTTGTAGAAAACATAGGCTGGTGCCCCTGTGCAGAAAGGTCAATAATCGAAAGACGTCGATGTGAGAGTCCCACACCGGAATCATTATCAAACCAAACACCAGAATCATCCGGCCCACGATGAGCAAGCTGATCTCCCATCTGTTGCAGTAGAGTTAAAGGGTTGCCCCAGTTAGGGTTAAAGTTAAGAAAACCGCTAAAACCGCACATCTTTATTGGTGATTTTTAATAAGACTTTTTTCAAAAACCCCACTCCTTCAAATACTCTTTCTTAATCTTATCCATCGAATAGTTCTCTTTAATTCTTTTACGTGCTTGTTTCCCTGCTGTTTTTCGCTCTTGTTTATTTTCTATTAACTGCAGGATTGAGTTAGCTATACATTGATCGTCTCCTACTGAACAGACTCGTCCATATTTACCGACAATATATGCTGAATCCCCTACATCGGTTACAACACAAGGTACTTCTGATGCCATCGCCTCTCCTATAACATTAGGAAAACCTTCGCCCCAGGCTGAGGAAGAAACAACCATATCTAACGCTGACATTATCTTTGGAATATCTGATCGCTCGCCTAAAAAATGGATTGCTGGATTATTACTCAGTTCACTCGTGACACCATTCCCAACCAATAAAAACAACACCTCTTGTTTATTACCAGTACTAGATAAACTATCTACTACACGATCTATTGCACGCAAAAGTGTTGCATGGTCTTTCATTGGGTGCAAACGAGAGATATGTCCAATTAAAATCGTACTTTCAGAAACTCCTAACTCCTCACACAATTGTTGACGACGATTTTTATCTGGACGAAATTTTTGTAAATCAAAACCGTTAGGGATTATCTTTGTTTTTTTTGACAAATATCCAGCATTACAATGTTGCTCTGCACTAAGGTTTGAATTATAAATAATACTATGTGCAAAAAAAGATAGCCAGCGTCCCAGCACAATCAAATAACGAGTCTGGGGTTTTTCATTTTTAAGATCATACAGAGTCTGTCGCACATTCCAAAATAGTTTTACTTTTTTACGTATAGGCTGATATAAAAAAACCGCAATGGTAGCGGCTATATTTCCATGATACATCCAACCCTGGATAATATCTGGATTGAAGTCTTGTATAAAGTACCTTAATCTCTTAATAACCTGCCAACTGGGGTATTCTCCCTGTCTCAAATCAAGCGCCTCAACCTTTACACCTAGCGCTTCAATCTGTTTAGTTATAACTCCACGACCCATTAGTATAATCACTGAAGAATTCAACGCTTCATCGCGTAGTGAAGCCAACAATTTATATAGCATCATTTCTGCCCCGCCAGTATCAAGATCAGTAATAATATGCGTAATTCTCATTTTTAAATAATTTAAGTAAAGTTTAAACACGCCTTTATTCTGTACAACCAACCCAAAATTAATATTATTTTAGGAACCTATTAGATATCTTTTTATTTATAATTTTAAACTATGTCAACCTTACTCCGACACCACCCTAAAATTATTTATCAAATTTTCTTTTTATATATTTTAACTGTCTTTGCGTAAATTGCTGCAACTTCTCCTTTTAATACCGGGTGATAACCAAATATTGAATTAGGCTTAAATTCTTTAACTAATCCATAATAACTTTTAATATTTTCTGTTAATTTTTTATTTACTGTAATAATATACTTTGGCATGTCTTTATTGCTAATAATTGAATCAATATCAATTAATTTATACTTTTTATAGTTAAACGGCACAGTATCATAATTGGTTGGTGGGAAGGTTATACCTATACTTGAATTTACATCAATATTATTCTTCACCCATTTACCAGCGTACGCTCTGTTATCATAAGAGTAATTTATTGCATAATATAATGACCTTACCCCTGGAGACAGTATCATCAAAAAAAATACAAGTACAAGAAAGTATCTCTTAAATGGTTGGAATAAACGATTATAAATGTCTAATAATACTACTGCTGACAATATAGAGAACACCATTATAGATGGATAAATATACTGCATAATCTGGCCAGTAATAAAATAAATTATAATCGCCGGAACAACTATTCCAGAATAAAATAATACATATTTTTTTCTCAAAATAAATATACTATATAAAAAAGACGCAATGAACAGCAACAAAAGAAACATTGATATCTGATATGGCGCCCAGCCGTATATCTTAATTGAGTTGTTCACTACTTGATTTTCCATTCCTACATAAAAATCTTGAATAAATCCTTCAATATTAATTACATAATATGGATTAATTAAAATCACAACAGCTGCCACTATAATAAAATAAAATGCTATGTCCCTTATTAAATGATGCGATTCTGTTTTATTACGGAATGCTATAAAAATAGACATAATAACAGGAACGACTATATACATTGAGCTCGCCTGTGTACCAATAGAAAATCCCGCAAAAATAGCTGCCGGTATAAAATCGTAAGTAAGGGCATTTGACATATAGTATTTATAAGCATATAGCAGAGATAAAGCGAAGAACAGAAGTGTATACATATGAGGTTCTATCGCATGTGAAGACGCCATTGATTCAGGATTTATCAACATTAATATCGTAGACAGTATAGCAACTACTTGGCCGTGATTTTTTACTGTATACATATATACAAAAGATATACCTATCACCGAAAAAATAAGCACTAGTAAGCGAAGTACCTTATATATTCTTCCCATCATCTCTGGATTTTTTAAATAAAATGCAATATCTGGCTTTAATATTACATATCCAGATAATTCAGAAATTTTTAACGCTAGTGCAGATGCATATATCAATCCACCTCCATAAATATAAAAATTTGGGTCAAAGTCATATTTATATGGGTCAAGGTTCTTAATTGCCTTCAAAACAAATGCATCATCTGCTGCATAAGGAACAGTTAAATACCTTGCTATACCCATATTTATGGCTGCTTCATAACTCATGGATTCAACATATTCAGTATAATTATCTATGTATATTTTTTTTCCAGTTTTTTCCTTTTCTGCCTTATAAGTTGCTTCTAAACTAGCTACTGAGTCATAATGCTCACTTTTATCTTCAAAAATAATACGCGCTCTTTCAGTGCTTGGCAGTCCCCAGTCATAACCACTATATAATATAAGGGTGCTAATTATGATTACAATGGCAACTTTTACTACAGACATTTACCCCTCCCCAGCAACATACTATTATTTTTTAGATTGTGTAATATAGTAATCATAGCTATAAGTCAACATGTCATTGATTACTAGACCTTGAGTCTTACTAAATACATCTAAAAATAATGACATGTATCCGTCAGTATCTCTAACATATTCCCCTCTGTCATTGTCTATTAACAACCTGGAAAATGTAGATTGATTATCAACATACACTGGATCAATTGTTATAAATATACCATTTTTTTTAAGATATTTTTTTGCTTTTTTTATAAGTATTGTTGCGTCATCATCACTTAAGTGATGGATAACTCCAAATGAGATTACAAAATCAAATGAACTTTCAGATAATGTATTTATATTGTCAGTAATACTTGCACAATAAAACTTTCCACGGTTTTTATATTTATTTTTTGCATGGTTTATATATTTATGACTAATATCAAATCCAATATAATCGATGTTGTTAGGAAAATAATCAAGAATTGCACCTGTCCCGCACCCAATATCTAATATAGATGCCCCATCGAATGGAGCAACAAAATCTTTAATAATTCTTTTTCTTACTGATCCCACGCCAGCAACCTTTTCAAGCAAATTAAATAAATATGCTGAATCTAACAAACTTCTCATATGGTCCAATATAGTTTTCATATTTTTTATTTTTCCTTCTAAATTATTTTGTTTTTTTATCCATAGAAAATAAAACAAAAAGAGACCATATTTTCTTCCTATGATCACGAACGCCTGTCATATGTTCCTTGAGTATATTTTCAATCTGATTCATATTAAACATTGATGCTATAAAATTATTTTTATCTCGCAATACAGACTCTACTTGTTCACGTAAACTACCACGCAACAGCCTTGAAATAGGTGGTGCAAAGCCATGTTTTTTTTTGTATACAATGTTTGGTGGTAAATATTTTAACGCTAGTTTCCGTAAAATATATTTTGTTGTTAGTCCGTTTAATTTTAAATTTGATCTTAAAGAGAGAGACAATCTAACAAACTCTGATGATAAATACGGAGATCGAACCTCTAAACTGTTGTACATAGAGGCTCGATCAACTTTGGTCAGAATATCGTCGGGTAAATAACTAGATAAAAAATTAGTCTGCAGTTTAGTTATCAGATCCATTTTGTTGTAATTATTAATACTTCCCACAATACTGTTTATTTCCTTAAACACCACGTCAAGTGAGTTAGCATGATTAAATAGTTCTTTTCTTTCTTGGTTATAAAAAGGCGACATCCATAAATATGATTGTTTCACCTCCTCATATCCAAAACCGTGTGACAACTGTGACAGTATAAATGGTAGGCTCATATATGTTGAGGATAATGGTAATTTATCTACCATAGATGCTATGGATTTAGCTGCTTTACCTTTAATATATTGTAAATATGGCGCAAAATACATTGCTTTAAAATTTGGATAACCTGCAAACAACTCATCACACCCATCACCTCCAAGTGCAACCTTAACATGCTCTTTCGCCCCCTTGCATAATAAATATGTCGGTATAATTGAGGCGTCTGCAAAGGGCTCATCCATTTTCCCCGATACATCGCCCCACCCTCTAGCAAGGTCAGCGTCATTGTAGTGTAATAAATGGTGTTTTAAGCCGTATTTTTTAGCAACTTGGCTGGCTTCTTCAGACTCATCATAACTAGAACCATCAAATTTTACTGTGAATGTTTCAATACCTGGTGAAAGATTACCTGCTATTGCAGCAATCAATGATGAATCCAATCCTCCAGATAAAAAAACACCGATAGGTACATCTGCCACTAACCTATCGCGTACAGAGGTTTCTAACTTATCTTGTAAAAGATCTACAACTTCATTGTTGCTCAATTTATTGCTGATTTTAATATCATTTATATCAGCAACTGGCCTGTAATAAAAAAATTTTTTAACAGTATCTCTATTATTAAATATTATTAGTTCACCTGGAAGTACTTTCCTTATACCATCGTACAACGTTTTTGATCCTGGTATATAATCAAAAGTAAGGTACTGATCAATAGATTGCATATCAATATCTACATTACAGAATTCAGGATGTTGTAGAATAGCCTTAATTTCAGATGCAAAAAAAAGTCGGCCATTGTGAATAGAGTAATAAAGTGGTTTTTCACCATGCTTATCTCTTGCTAAAAAAATATTACCTGTATGAAAATCACGATAAACAAATGCAAACATCCCATCTATTTTATCAAGTGTTTTTTCTGCGCCATAATTCTGAAGCATCTGGAACAATACTTCTGTATCTGATAAGTCAGAAAGTTGTATACCTTCTTTTTGCAGGTCAACTGCTAATAGATTATATCCATATAATTCTCCGTTATATGCGAGAATATTTTTGTTATGCGCATTACTACGTGGTTGTACACCTCCATTTGGATTAACAATTATAAGCCTTTTATGCCCAACAGCAAAGGTCTCATCTATTAAAATATTAGACTGGTCTGGACCCCGATAAGATATAGAAGAAAGCATTCTATCAAGTACTGCCCCTTCATCGCTTTTAGGGCGGGTAAACCCAACAAAACCGCACATATTAATTCATACTTACTATTTTATCGATTTCAAAAGGAAACCGATTTTGCGTCTCATAATATGTTCGAATTTGGATCTCTCCAAGTAAGCCAATCATTATAAAAATCATTCCGGTAAGAAATAATAATGCAATCAGCAATGGTAACGGAGTAAGGATAAAATCTATATTTTCAACTAATTTAAGGTAGATAGTCAATGCACCAAAAATAAATGATAATAAAATAGCATAAATTCCAATTTTACCAAAAAATTGGATAGGGCGATCCATTGCTTTACTCATAAATCTTAACACAATAATATCAAGTATCACTCTCGGAACACGTCCTATTCCATATTTAGATTTACCATACTCTCTTGGATGATGTTTAACCACCAACTCCGTTATATTTGCACCAAACTGCATTGCATAAATTGGTATAAATCTATGCATCTCTCCATAAAGTCTAACCTTACGCAACATACTCCCTCGATAAGCCTTTAAAGTACAGCCGTAGTCGTGTAATTGTACTCCAGTTATGCGCGATACCAGCCAATTGGCAATTCTAGATGGCCACCTTCTAATAATCCCTTCTTTGCGATATTTTCTCCAGCCAGATACAACATCATAACCTTCTTCGATTTTATCAATCAATTTAGGTATATCTGTTGGATCATTCTGTAAGTCCCCGTCAAGTGTAATAACAATCTCGCCTTTTGTTTGTTGTATAGAGGCCATCATCGCTGATGTTTGACCAAAATTTCTCCTAAGGTGTACAGCCTGAACATTTCTATTACTAGTAGCTATTTGGTTAAGAATAGCGCCTGTTTGGTCGCTACTTCCATCATTTACATAAATAATTTCATATGCCATATTTAACTTAAGCATGACTTTATTTAATTTATTATGAAAAATTGAAACACTCTCTTCTTCATTATAAAAAGGTACAGTTATAGATATATCCATATTTTTCTAAACTATTATATTAAATTTGTATGTATTATTCGACAACTTCACTTATAAACTTCTTTTCAGGAAAAAAATATAAGCAATAATGCTAATTTACTTTTTTACCTATAATGGCCCAGGACATCTCATTAACCCAATTAGTTTTTATATCAACCAGACCTACAGACTCCATTAAAAATTTGACCTCTTCTTCTTTATAATAATTAGCAATTTTGGGAAGCATTTGATCAAATACAATTGATCTTAGATGAGAAAATGAAAATTTTCTTATTAAATTTATATACTCGGTTTTTCCTTTTGTTAGTCTTATATAAATATATAAAAAAAGAGTTGGAAAAATAGAGAGAAAATGTACAACACTTATTGGGAGGCGTGAAAACAACATATTTCTTAAGGGGTTAAAATATTTAACAATCCATTCATTGTTCTCATACCCATAAACCCATATCAATACACTTCCACCAATCCTAACAGATTTTACCATATTGCTAAGAGCTAACTTTGGGTCTTCTAAATGATGAACGACTCCTATAGAAAACGCTATATCAAACCTATCACTCTCGTTAATTTGGTAAGCGCTCCTATTTACAATATTTACACTTTTGAATTTTTTTAAATTAGTCTTTGCACACTCTAAAGTTCTATTATCTACATCAATACAGAGTGCTTCTGACGCTCCATAGATTAATGGCCAAAATGAATTTCTACCAATGCCACAACCAACATCAATAAATTTCTTTTCTTTCCATTCAGATTTCTTTATTAAAGGAGAGGTCCAACGATCAAACTGTTCTTGATAAATTGGCAATATTTCACAATATTTACCCCACTCATAACCAAATCTCTCTGGAGATCCTTTTATATCATCCATATTTCACCATACTTAATTAATCCTTATCTTTCTTTTTTCTAAAGTAAATCCATGTATAAGAAAAAAATATTATCATTACTGGTTCTATAGGTAGGCGATATTTCACACCAACTATCGGCCCAGTTATTGCCACAAAGTAGATTATGATAAATAACAAAAATAGAATTGTTCCTTTATTCCATCTCCCTGGCTGGGGAAATTTTATCATCTTATATGCCCCAAACATAGACACAACTAAAAAAATTAATGAAATTAGAGATCCAACAACAATTATCATCAAATAAATAAAGCCATTTGTATTAGTTATATAATTAATTAACTTCTCGATTGCGCCATCGCCTGACGTTGCATAAAAAGACGGATGATCCATTGCGCGAACCACTGGAGCATAGGCAGCACTTGGTGATAAAAAATTAATAATTGCACCGGCAGACCAGGCATGAACAATATTAAACAATCCCAACTCTGTAAGTAATCCTTTTGCTGCCTGCATCTGATAACTACTGTTCTTAAATGGGTCATTAGTGACCATTTGTAAATTATCTCTGCGCATTGAATCTTCAAAATAGTCTTTTGCTAATAACTGGCCTTCTTGATAAGATCCTTGCCCAGAATACTGGTAAACAGAAGGTACAACCCATTTCAAAGTATGTTTCCCTCCTTGGCTAACTAATAAAAATGAGCTGTATTTGTCATAATTACGATGATGGATGGGGCCCAATGCAATCACAACTGGAATTAAATAGATAAGTACAGTATACAAAATTTGTTTTAATTTCACTTTCCTTCTTACAAGTTCAAAAATTAAAAGTAGCAGCAATAATATAATAAGAAAGTATGAAACTGAGCGCACTAAGGTGGCTAGAGATAAAAAAGATACAGCTAAAAATAATTGTAATTTTGTTAGATGTTTTAAATAATTAAATGCAAATAAAATAAAAAGTGAAAATAGAAATAGAAATAGAGTATCAGTTAAAATCATTCCAGAAAGAATAATCATATTTAGATTTATTGCGGAAATTAACCCAGCAATTAAAAATCCACGAGAAACAATTGATTCTGCAATCAAACCAATTACTACACAAGTTAGACTGTCAATAATGACTTGAGCCCACACTACAGCCATATTATTTTCACCAAATAGTGTATAAATAACCGCTAAGAATTGTGGGTACCCTGGCACGCGAGATGTCACCCAATCAGTTGTATAGCCATCGCCAGCAATCTTAAGGAACTCACCTGTTTGGGCCATATTTTGCCCTAAATTGATATAAAGAGCCTGATCTTCATGAGTTAAACTACTTGTATCAATAAAAAACCATGCATAAACAACTCTCACAGTCAAAGCTATTATAAATATAAGTAGCGCTCTTTTTATTGTCACAATATATTCACTTAGATTTCACTATATTTAAATAATTTTTAATTTTTTATAGGCGAAGAGTACCATTTTCAACAAAAGCCAGCCGTGACGGAAACGGGATATTTGAGTTTCTCCATATTCTCTTGCTGCATAGCGAATAGGGACTTCTACCACCTTAAGGTTGAGTTTAGTAGCACCAAAGATGAGATCAAAATCTCCAAAAGGGTCAAAATCTCCAAAATAAGAACGATTAGCCACTATCTTCTTATAATTATCTTTAGTTAACACCTTAGTTCCGCAGAGAGTATCTGTAAATCTTTGGTTGAGCAACCAAGTAAAAAGTACTGAAAAGGTACGATTAGCCCAAAAATTTAAGAAACGCATTGCTTGATCATCCATAGGATAAACAAGGCGCGTTCCATTAATATACTCGCCTTTACCTGTAGCAATTGCTCTATAGAACTTTGGTAGATCTTCGGGTGGAACGGTGAGATCTGCATCTAAAATCATTAGTATATCTCCACGTGCATTATTAAACCCTTTGCGTACTGCATCACCCTTACCTTTTCCATCTTGCACCAGAACTTTAATATCTTTATCTGGATATGCAGAAATTACACGATGTATCTCATTTAAAGTGCCATCTTGACTATTGCCCTCCACGTAAAGGATCTCCAAATCTTCGCAAAAATTAGGTAAGCGCTTCACTGCATTTTCTATATTTCCCTTCTCATTTCGACAAGGAATAAGCACAGTGGCAGATGGTTGCTTTAATCCAATTTTACGTATTGAGCGGGCAACTATGTAATTTCTAAGTGATAGTCGACGAATCAGTGGCAAAGTACCAATAAATCGATTAATAAGCGAGCCTAAACCGAACAAGTTACGTGGCACTAGTTGACGCCATTCTCTTTTAACTGTATCAAAATCAGCCAATTGTAAAAAACCCATAGTGTCCTCGGTAGAAAGCCAATTCATTTCAACTGTTGGCATTTTTAGACCTATCTTTTCACCCAAGGCAAGGACAGGTTGCCAACGCCACGAATAGTAAGAAATAATTATGCGTGTATCTTGTGTGCAAAGAGAATGAAGTCTTGCTAAGGCCTCCTCGCAATCATCTAAATAACCAATAGTATCTGAGAGGATAATAAAATCAAAAGGACCATTGAGTGATGAAATTAAATCAGGACTCTCTATATCCCCTTGTACAAATTCTAAATGAGGAAAATTTTCTCGTGCCACCTCAATCATGCTTCCACTTAAGTCTACACCTACGCCATAAGAAGGTTTAAGTGTGTTTAATAATTGGCCCGTCCCACATCCAAGCTCCAAAACACGTTGGCCATTATTAACAAGAAAATTCATATAGTTATAATCATCATTATAAAAAAATGAATTCTTTTTAATCCATCTATCACGACTTCCAGCTAGTTTATCAGCCTGTTCTTTTATTGTTTGTTTTCTTTTACTTGGTTCCATTATTCTTTAATTTGATTTAAAATTTGGGGCTGACACCTAATAACTCTCTTTAAGCAGACTTTTCAAGTCTACCAGTAGTTTGCTTGGCGCACCAATATTAAACCTCCATTCGCACTCTTTCAAAAATAAATTAAAGTGTTGTCTTGGTATTC
>Ga0257127_1002619_pt1 | contig 10884 bp, 9 predicted proteins | sample SI060_135mmetaG_FD_190152 | JGI IMG/M metagenome (GOLD analysis project Ga0257127, IMG submission 190152) | Marine microbial communities from Saanich Inlet, British Columbia, Canada - SI060_135m | ecosystem: Environmental > Aquatic > Marine > Inlet | place: Canada: British Columbia | collected...
TTTAACACCTACGATTTCAGAAAGTATTTCTAAAGTTTCATTACTTGTTAATTTATTAAATAAATTTTTACAATTTAATGGCATTGTATCTTTGTTTCTTAATGTATATTTTCCTTCAAATGGATTTTCATATCTATCCCATTCTTCATCTTTAATATTTAAAATTTCATTTTGACATTGTAAAGCTTCTTCTTCATTTAAAAAATTATCAATAAAACAATGCGGATACGGTTTTTCTTTATTAAATTTTTCTTTATTAATTTTAAAATTCATATAATATTATTATATAAAATATTATATGATTTTTAATTAATATTTTTTTATAATACAAATAATATGAATAATAAAAAAATATTAATTATTGGTGGGACTGGTTCATTAGGTAATCAACTCACTAAAAGATATTTAAATAATAATACATTATACTTATTATCCAGAGATGAAAGCAAACATTGGACTATGTCAATTGATTATAATAATCATCCAAATTTAAATTTTATTATTGGAGATATTAGAAACAAAGATAAATGTCAACAAATTATTCTTAGAATTAAACCGGATGTTATTATTATGGCTGCGGCGATGAAACATATAGATAGATGTGAATATGAATGTAATGAATCTATTTTAACTAATTTAACAGGAACACAAAATATTTTAGATATTGTTGAATGCTACAAAGATATTTTAACTAATTTAGAAAAAGTTTGTTTTGTAAGCACGGATAAAGCTTGTAGCCCCGTTAATGTTTATGGTATGTGTAAAGCTGTTTCTGAATGTTTAATGGTTGAAAAATCTAAATATATTGATAATATTAAATTTGTAACTGTTAGATACGGCAATGTTTTAAATTCAAGAGGTTCTATTATTCCAATGTTGCATAAATTAGGACAAGATGATAATGTTGAAAAATTTAAAATCACACATTCTGATATGACAAGATTTGTAATGACTTTAGACCAAAGTGTTGATTTAATAGAACACGCTTTAGAAAAAGCAGAAAGTGGTGATATTGTTATTCCCAAATTAATTTCTTGTAAAATTACTGATTTAATTGAAATATTTAGTGAAATTTATAATAAACCCACTTTTATTGGAGGATTAAGACCTGGTGAAAAAATGTTAGAATCACTAATTAATGAAACACAATCAGATAGACTGTTATTTGGAGAAGATGGTTATATGTATATTAAACCACCTTATAAAGATATTAAAACAAATAATGAAGTTAAAGATTATAATAGCAAATTAAATCCTTTAACTAAAATTGAACTCAAAGAATATTTATTAAATTTAAATCTTATTTAAAAATATTTGGTTTAATTTTTATTTTTTTTGTATAATATATATTTATGTCTCATAAAATATCTATTGTAATGGGTTATATTAACCGTAAAACTCAACTTATAAAAACACTTGAAACATTTGAAAAATCAAATCATAAAAATTATGAAGTAATTATTATTAATGATGGTGATGAAAATTTACAAGATTTAGAAAAAGATAATATTAAAATATTTAAAAATCCCAAAAAAGAATATAATCCATGTGCAACTTATAATTATGGATTTTTACAAGCAACTGGTGATATAATTATTATTCAAAATCCAGAATGTATGCATATTGGTGATATTTTAACTAAAATTAATGATAATCTTAAAGATAATGATTGTATGATTTTTAATTGTTATTTTTTAGAAAATTATGAACAAAATAAATTACTATATGAAACTAAAGATGTTTATGAATTTACTAAAAATAATAAAAATAAACAATGGTTCCCTCAATATGATAATTGGGTAATACATCATAAATTAAATCCAAATATATTACATTTTTGTTTAGCTATATACACAAAAAAATTAAATAAAATTGATTATTTTGACAAAAAATATAGTGATGGTTTTTGTTTTGAAGATGATGAATTTTCAAGAAAACTTAAATTATTACATATTAATACTTATTTCTATTCAGAAAAATTTAATGATGATAAAACTTTTGTTATTCATCAACATCATGAAAGACAAGTTGTTAATGCAGAAGCTATGAAAAAGTGGGAAATTAATAAAAATCATTTTATTAGAGATCATAAAAAATATTCAAAAGAATATTTAAATTTTTATTTAAATAAAAATATTATTAGTCCTAAAAATATTAATATTAATAATACTATTAAATTAGAAACTTTTATTGATAAAAAAGAAATATATTATACCGCTCATATCGAACAAATGATTTTTAAAGAAGATTTAAATAATACTCTTAATAACTCAATATTTCATTTTACTTGTCAAGTTAAAAATTATAATAAAAAACACATAATTATTAATAATCATAAAATAAATATCAATAAAGGAAATATTTTTTATACAGGGAAAATTAATAATCTTATTAATAATGGATTAATATTTGATTCTTTAATAGTTAAAATAATTAATCCTAAACTAATTCTTAAAGATTTAAATTATCAAAATAATGGAACTTTTATTATTGATAAACAACAATGGTTATATCCAGATGTTCCTAAAATCGCCCATATTTATATTCAAGAATTAAATTTTGATAATTTTAAAAATATTAAAAATTTTTATGATTTAAATCCTGATTGGATGATTAATATCTATTATAATAAACATACTAATCTTAATAAAAGCTTTCTTTATTATGATTTAATTGATAATTTACAAGATATTAAAGTTATTGAATTAGAAATTGCCAATATTGATAAAGAATTAATTTATGATTATGTTTTTATTAAAACACTTTCTGAAAATAATGGTTTATGGTTTAATTCAAATAATATTTCATTTACTAAAAATGTTTTAAATGAAAATTTTAATTACTTAAATTTTAATAATGATAAATATAATAATGATTTAATTATTTCTAATAATAATTTATTTTATAAATATCTTTTAAGTCATATTAATATTGATTTTAAAGGATATGATGAGTTAATAAAATCTTTATTTAATAATTTTAATAAAATTGAAAATAATTATCATATTAAAAATACTAATCACTTATTAACTTTTAAAGAAAATAATATTAATAATTATATAAAATTAACTTCTATTTTTGACGAACAAATTGAATATTTAATTATTATTAATAATAAAATTTATTATGAATATTGTGCTAATGGTCTTGAAGGAGATTATGTAATTGAAAATGATTATTTAATTATTAATTGGAATAATGGAATTAAAAATTATTACATTAAAAATGAAAAAAATATTTATGTATTACAAATATTTAATAATTTTAATTTAGATAAATATAATACTGATAATAAAACTAATTTTGATAATTTACAAGAAATTATTGATTTACATATAAAATTAGAAGTGTTAGATGAACTTATTGATTATTGTAATTAAATTATCCTAAAAATTTAGTATTATATGTAATAATAATATGTTATAATTATAATGAATAATAAACTAATAATACAGCTTAAAGGTGGTCTTGGAAATCAATTATTTCAAGTTTTTTCTATATTATCATTAAGTATAGATAATAATAAAGAATTTTATATATTAGATAATTGGTTTGATAATAATCGATTATCTTGGAAAAATTATTCTTTATTTAATAATATTAAAATAATTGATAAAAATGATAAATATATAAATTACAATGAAAAAGAATTTAAATTTTATAAAATAAATATTGAAAATAATAAAGATTATTTATTTAATGGTTATTTTCAATCATATAAATATTTTTTTAATAATAAAGATAAAATAAAAGAAATTATTAATATTGATTATGATAAAATAACTGAAATTAAAAATAAACTTAATAAATATGATAAAAAAATTTTAGCGATTCATATGAGATTAACTGATTATGAAACAAAAAGTTTTATACATCCAATACCAAATATAAAATATTATAAAAAATGTTTAAATAATTATAATCTTGATGAATATCAAATTATTTTATTTAGTGATAATATTGAAAAATCCAAAAATAAAATGATGGAATTAAATATTAATAATTTTATTACAGCCAATGAAATATATGAAAATGATGAAGAACAATTTTTAATGATGTGTTTAACTGATATAAGAATTTGTTGTAATTCCACATATTCTTTAATGAGTTGTTATTTTAATGAAATTTATAATTTTAATGATAATTCACATTATATATTTCCAGACATATGGTTAGGACCACATGGACCTGAATACAACATATATGATTTAATACCAATAAATAATAATAATTTTGAAATAATAAATATATATAAATGTGCTGTTATGTTTTATCATAAAAATATACAACAATTATATAAAAATGAATGGATTGAAAAATGTAAAGAAACAATATTAAATCAAGATTATAATAATTTTGATATATTTGAAATTAATTATGGAAATGATGATTATTCAATATTTGAAAATGATAAATTAATAAATAATAAATATTACTTTTACAAAAAAGATTATAAATATCATGTTGAAGCTATGATGTATTTATTAGACACATGTTTTAATAAATATAATTATGATATTGTATTTAATACAAATTTAGATGATTATTATCACATAAAAAGATTTTCATTTCAAATAAATGATATTAATATAAACAATAATGTATTAAATACAACATTATTTACTTATATGAGAAATGATAATTTTAAGTCTTATGTATATGATTTTGATAAAAAACATTATATAAATAAAGAATATGATGAAAAATTATTAAATGATACAAGATTAATAGATTATGATTTTATTAAAAATAATTTATTAAATAATATAAATATTTATTCACATCCAGCAGTCAGTTATACAAAAGAATTTTGGAATTCTAAAGATAAATATGGTAATTATTTAAGATACAGAAATGATTGCCCTGAAGAAGATTTTTCATTATGGTATAGAAGTATTGATAATAATATTCCAATTTCAATAGTTAATGAAAATTTATTATTTTATAGAGTTCATGATAATCAAATATCAACTATCCGAAAAAATATAAATAATGAATATTATAATAAATATAAAAATAATGAGAACTTTCAATTAGGTATTTTATTAAAAATAAATAATGATTATGATATAATTAAAGATATTAATAATAATATATTTCCAAATAAACAAAAGTATTATTTTATAATAATAAAAGAACAAAATGATAAATTAGATATATTTTTAAAAAATAATAATATTGAAAAGTATAATATTAAAATATTTAATGAAGAATTTAATTTAAAAAAAATAATTGATTTATTTGATATTTCATTAGAATTAAATTCAGATAATTTGATATTCTTCAAAGAAAATATTAATTATTGTTGTAATAATATTAATAAATTTATTAAAAATGATGAAATAATTGAAAATAAATATTTTTTAAGTGGTAGAACACCAATAATTAGAAAAAATTATTTATTTAACTAATTACATTTTCATTTATATTTAACTCGCTATTAAATCTACTACTAATTGAAAAAGAAAAATCATTATAATCTTTATCTGTATTTTCTATATGCCAATCTTCACTTCCAACAGTTATTCTTGTAAAATATCCATAAAATGTATTTGAACCTTTTATATTTATAAAATGAGATTTATTTATATCATATAATGATTTAGAAGGATTTATACAAAAATTAGGAGCATTTACATTTGTTATACTACAAATATTATCTCTTACAATTATTCTATTATCCCAAGCACTATTTAATAAAATCAATGATATATAAAAATTATCACTTGGATAATATGTCATATCTGGAAATGGAACATCTATATAATCTCCAACCATTTGACTTGTATTTTTTGAAAAAGCTACATTCCATGTCATATTTTCAATTGGAGTATTATTAGATGAACAGAAACCATATATTAAACTATTTGAAGCTCCAGTTGTTCCACCAACATAAGTAATACGAATAAAATTATCTGGTATAAATACTTCATCATTTGAACTATTATTTTTAAAATCAGTAATTATTTTTATATATGATGTTGTCATATGTGATATTCCTTGTAATCCACCTGAACTAATTGTATCTGGTGTTCCAGGAACAGGTATTCCTTCTATAACTTCATTAATTATTTTTTTATATGATAATATATTTGATAATTGATTATTATCTATTCTTCCAGTTATTGGCATTTGACCTGTTGTTGTATTTATTACTTTAAAATTTTTTATTGATAATGTTGTCATTATAAATAAAAATATAAAAATTAAATACTTTCTATAAAATCTAAACTACCAAACATATCTTCATTATTATTATCTGAGCTTCCAATTAAATATATAGTATCATATGAAGTACCTAAAGCTCTTGTTAATAAAGTATTCTCTATTTTTCCCGACAATGATATATTTGAATTTGATGAAACATAACCTGAATTTATTATAAATCCATTTGAATTTATTGTTTGGCTTCCATTACCAACAGAATATTGAGACATTGAATTAGAAATATTATTAAATGATAAAGAACCACTAATTGAACCTATTGAACCATTTGTAGAATGAAGTTGTATTTCATATAATCCAGTATTACCTGTTTTAGCTGAAAATGATAAAGATATATTTAATATTTTTATTAAAGCATTTTCATATCCACTTTGTAATTTTAAAGCCAATAAAATATATTTTATTCCAGAATTTGACATATTAACTAATGTTGTTTCATTTGATATTGATATTCTTGTTCCTAATGGAAAATATCCACCTTCTAAAATTGATGTAGAACACATTTGTCTCATTGTATGTTCTGATGTTATTGATGTTCCAATAATTTGATATCCAATTCTTTGTCTTGGTGTTTTTGTGTATTGGACATTTAATGAACCATGATTAAATTCATGTGCGTAATATATTACTCCATCTATTATAAAACCACATCTCACTCTTCCAACACCTAACCATTCTTGATCTATAACAAATAACATAGCTGTATTTAAATTTGAACTTGTTAATGTTTTTCCAGAAGGTCCATTTCCATCAAATATATCTATATTCCAAGATGATTGATTAACTGTAATTGTTCCTGTTTGAATTGTTTCTACCCATTGAAGATTTGTTCCATCTGTTTGAAAATATATACCATCTATTATTGTTGTTGGAGTTGAATTATTAACATTAAATATTCCAATTCTTGATGTTAAAGTATCTGAACCAGCACTTTCACCAAGCATTACACCTGTTAAATATATTAATCTACTTTTTCCTGGTTGATATTCCATTGGTTGTTTTGTAATTCTTAATACATAATCACCAGTATTTGAAACACTCATATTTACATAATTATCAGTATTATATGATGATGTTCCATTTCCATTTGTAATATTAACCCACTTATCAATATCTAAACTTGAATTTGATGTTAAAGGTGATGGATAATAATTAAATGTTGTAAAACAATTTGAAACTCTTAATCTTCCAAAAGCATCTAAAGCCATTATATATATTATAGAATAAAAATTTTTATTTTTTTTTCCATCTTTTTACTTTATTTTTATTAATTACTACCTCATACATATTTCCATCATTTCCTTTTTTTATTTTTCCAACATTATATAATGTTGCAGATTCAGATGGCGATGGTCTATCTTTTTTTAGTATTTTTTTTTTACTATTTTTATTAGCTATTGGTTTCCAAATTTTTAAAATTCTATCTTCATTAATTTTATTTTTTAAAGGATCTATCAAGTAATTAACATTTTTACTTATCTTTATTTTTTCATTATCATTCAATAATCTTTCAAAACTATTAAATGAAGAAACATTTAATATCATCCAAGTCCAAGGAAAATCTTGCTCTCCTTTATATTTATTAACTACAGAACCATATGATTTTAGTAAAGATATTTCATCTAATTTATTTTCTACATCTTCTATTTTTAATTTATAATTTAATTTTTTTAATAATAATTTATAACAACTTTTATGACAACATAAAGATTTTATTGAATATTCATCCCAAAAATTTTTTTCTGTAGCATAATATTTTCCATTTTTACTAAATCCACCCATGTCATTTAATTTAAAACTTTTATCTACATTTATTAATTTATTCTCTGTAATAATATATAAATCATCACACCATTTAAAATTGTTTTTTAATTTATCAAAATCTTTAATAAATTTTTCATAATTTTCTTTTAATTTATCATCTATTATTTTTTCTTTTTTACCTAATCTTGTTTTGTATTTTCCACTACTTGGAACATTAAATTTACCTTTTTTTAATATTTCTTTTAACTCTTTAATATCATTATTATAATGATGAATTCTAGAAGTTGTAATACCACAAATTACACAATATATATCTCGTACTCCCATAATATATTAAAAAATTTAAAAAAATTATAATTCCTGAAAAATAATACTTTCCATTAATAAACTTGTTATAACATATGGATCCGCATTTGAACCAGGTCTTCTATCCTCCAAATAACCCTTTTTATCATTATAAACACTTAAAGGAATTCTAACAGAACAACCTCTATTTCTTACACCATATTTATACTCTTCATAACTACAAGTCTCATTTCTTCCAGTTAATCTATTATTATTTCCTTCTCCATATAAATTAATATGTTTTTTATGTGTTAATCTTAATTTTTCACAAGCTTTATAAATATGTTCTAAACCACCCTCCTCACGCATTTTTTTTGTTGATACATTTGTATGTAATCCAGAACCAGCATAATCCGCAAATGGTTTTGGTAAAAATGTAACACTACAATTATACTTTTCAGTCACTCTATTCATAATATATCTTGACATCCATAAATGGTCTGAAACCTCTAAAGCATCTACCGCTCCAATTTGATATTCCCATTGACTTGTCATAACTTCAGCATTAGTTCCACAAATACTTATTCCAGCTTCTAAACATTTATGTAAATGTTCTTCAGAAATTTCACGACCATAACATCTATCACCACCCGCAGAACAATAAGAATCACTATTAAACGGTCTATCAGGTCTCTCCCATTTATATGGCAATCCACTTTTATCTACAATAATATATTCTTGTTCCATTCCAAACCAAAAATCATATTCATTACATTTTTCATGCATTTCAACACAATCAACACGATTATTTGTTGGATGAATTTGATTATCTTTATCAAATGTTTGACATAAAACTAAATATCCTAATCCAATTCCTTTATAATAAACATTATGAAATGGATTCATAAAAAGTCTTACTGGTCTAATAATTATATCTGATTCATGTCCTTCAGCTTGACCTGTTGAACTACCATCATAATTCCATTCAGGAATATTATCTAATTCTAAACTATTTTTTTCACTATTTAAAATTTTAATTTTAGACCTTAAATTTTGATAAGCATCAATCCAAACATATTCTAATAAAACCTTCATATAAATATATATATATATAAATAAATATATATTTTTACATAAAAATTGAAATTTAATTTATTTATATTATATATTAAAAAATTTAAAATGGAATGTCCTATTTGTTATGAAAATAAAGATACTAAAAAATTTTATAATTGTAATCATTTACTTTGTAATGAATGTTATAATAAATGGATTAATGGAGGTAATATATGTCCGGAATGTAGAGCAGAACCAATTATTAGTCATAAAAAATTAAATTTTAAAAAAATTTTGAATTATAATTATATAAGTAATAGCACAAATTATAACTTAAATTATAGAAATTATAATTTAAGTAATAGCACAAATTATAACTTAAATTATAGAAATTATTATTAAGGTGATTGATTATTTTTATTATAATATGGAACTTCTAATCCATAAGTAAATGTTGGATTTTTATATAATGTTCCCCAATTAGTCTTTTGAACTGGAACACAAGAACCAATACCATTATAACCACTTTCTACACAAACACCATCACAAGTTCTTCTACATTTATCAATTCCAAATTCTTTAGGTTGTGAATAATCTATATTATCTATTGAATTAATAACATCATAAGCATTCTCTGTTATTTTATTTTGATCTACTAATGAATTATAAAAATATGTTGTTTCTAAATTATCATTCATTAATTGTTGTTTATATATTTGATTTTTATTATCTAAATATTTTTGTTGTTCGTCTATTTTCTTCTGTTTATCACTTATAGGCAATACTCCTTGAGCTGATAAACCTCTTCTATTTAATACATCTGTTTGACCTTCTGATGATAAATCATATAAATTTTTATTATTATGTAATCCTGGACCTGGTGGGTTTCTATCTATAAATGGATCACTTATATCTACTATCATTGTATTATCACTTTTATCACCATTTAATGATGAAGCTCCTCTAACTGTTATTAAATTATCTTCAACTTCAAAATTTTCTTTATTATCAAAATTAAGTAATAAAATTATAATTACTAATAGAATAATGATTAAATTTTCTAACATCACTTATATAATATTATATATATAAGTATTTACAATAAAAAAAATAAAATATAAATATTTTATTTTAACATCTTATATTTTTGTTTATATTTTAAATATTTTCTTTTATAATAATCTCCACCATTTTGGACGAATACTTCATATTTATCTGAATTTATTGATTTACTAACTTTTTTTATATTTTTATAAAAATTTTTTGATGCTTTATCTATCTCCTCTTTATTACTCATTTCTATTTGAGGAATTATTACTTCACCTATTCCTTTTTTTGTTTTTAATACCGCAGTAGGAACTCCCTCATTCATATATCTTTTATAAACATCTAAATATTTTTTTTTTAATTTATTCTTATCTTTTTCATTACTTATTAAAAAACTCTCAAATTTATATTTATTTTTATATTTAATTTTTATATCTTTATATACAGGCTCAAAAGCATGACAAAATCCACAACCATCATCCTTTAATAATATAATACTATCCATCA
>Ga0257127_1002626_pt1 | contig 10861 bp, 12 predicted proteins | sample SI060_135mmetaG_FD_190152 | JGI IMG/M metagenome (GOLD analysis project Ga0257127, IMG submission 190152) | Marine microbial communities from Saanich Inlet, British Columbia, Canada - SI060_135m | ecosystem: Environmental > Aquatic > Marine > Inlet | place: Canada: British Columbia | collected...
GCATGAACAACTTAGGCGCAAACTATCTTGACAGACACCGATACGATTAACTACTTCACATTTTTGTTTTGTGTGTTGGATTCATTTTTAAAAGGATCAAGTAAGGCCGATATTACACTCCGTGGCTCGTGATTCCTGTGTTCTTCTAATAGACCAAAGGCCTTAGGTTTACCTTCTTTCGATCGCTTTAAACTCCTAGCGATCAAGTCCCAAATAGACAGTACTGAACCATAGTTACTGCGCTGTTCTTCACTCTCAACTGAGTGATGTTGTTGGTGTTGAGCAGGACTAATCAAGACATACTCAAGCCAATCTGGATATTGAATCCAAGCGTGACTATGTCTCAGATTTGCACCTAAAACAGTAAAAATAATCATTACGCCAGGCACACCATAAAGGGTCCAAATAGAAGCCTTACCCATCGATAGCCAAGCAAAACCCCCCGCTGTTATACCAATAACGAGTAAACTGCGTATCCACTGTAACATTTGTTCTACGGGGTGAGTTCGATATAGACTAAATGGTGTCAATACTTCAGCCGAATGATGTAGTTGATGAAAGCGCCAAAGAATCGAAGTACTATGCATAAATCGATGTAACAAATACCGACTAAAATCGGATATTAATAAAAAACAAAAGCTGTAGGGTATGACTAAACTAGGGTCGGTGAGAATGAATGGAGGCTGGCCGTAAACTGTATAAGCAAGCCCAACAACCTTAACGGCTATAAGTTTGGCGGAAAATGGGATCGATGCAATGCAAACGACCTTCACAATGGCTCTAACGATGATGAGTTTAAGGTCAACTAATGAAGATGGGTGAAGAAACAGCCTCAACATAAACTCTCTGTATACTGTAGTAAGCTTCTTTCCATGAACATTGATAATCTCATAAGTTGCACTAATTAAAACTGCGCCTAAAATGGCTGGCCACCATGTTCGTGAGCTTGGATCAGTAAGTAGCTTAAGTGGTTGTTCTAGAACTTCTAAAATAATCAATATAATAACCTTCATCTATAAATAATATTCATATGAAGTAATATGAGTGTTTGAACCATTGGTAAAGTATTAAATCTAATGTAACCAAACCCATGACTTAGTGTCTATAAAGAATCTAATGCATTCATAAGATATTTGTTATATATAAACTGTTCACAATTATTCACTCCTAATCATGTTATATGGCTAGATACCCTATGGTCATTGTGGTTATATTATTTCGTGGTAAAGTTGCCTCATATTTAAATCATGCTTAGGTTGTAGGGAGTTAATATAGTTAGTTGTAAACGATTATTGTGAAGCCTATCTAAATGAAATGTCATTTGGTCAAAGGTAATCGACCTACTGAATTCATCTTTCCTGTCTTTTGGTAATAAATAGTATTGTGAGCTCTTGTTTAATGAAGATTCTAAAAATAAAAAACATAAATAAAAGACTCGTACCAAATATAATAATATTAATAGTGTTATCATCTCAAATAGTAATCCCATTAAGCTATTATTTAGGTAATCAAAATAAGTTTGATGAACGTTTCTCCTGGCGTATGTTTTCACCTGTACGAATGGTTCGTTGTCATACTGTTTGGCGTGAAGGTAAAGATCGACATAAAGTCAATCCTCAAACCTATATTCATATCGTTTGGGTCAATCTCATGAATCGGCTTCGTGAAGACGTGATCCAGCACTATATATCAAGTCGATGCCAAGCCTTATCTACTCATACAAAAATACCATATTTGTATGCAAAAACAGTATGCACTACACCCATTACTGAGTCGGTTCAAATCAGCCATGATGAGATCGCTACACATCATCGTATTTCAGGTGACAATCATTTTGGTCATGATATGATAAATAAAAGATTTCAAAAGCAAATAAAAGAAATACGAACTCCTGTTTATTTTGAAGGACAAAAAGATATACACCAAAATCTTTGTACAATGGTTGAATTATGATGAACCAATGGCATCGATTTTGGTTTGTTAATAAGGTTTTAAGAGATCGGGTAGTCCTCTTTAGAATCGTCTTCTTTACGCTCCTTTCTTTTGATCTATGGGTCTTAATGCTTCCACATGCTCCTAGATATGGCATTAATCATTTCAATATTAGTCACCTCAATATTATTGATCAACTATTCCCTCTACCCACTGTTGACCTTATAGGGTTGTTGTATATTGTCGCTGGCTTTTTATCTCTATGTATCGCTTTCTCAATTGCCTCTCGATTAAGCTTGATTATCCTAACCCTGTTATACAGCTTTTCATATTTTTGGAGTCAAATAGATAGCTATCAACATCACTATTTAATCTGTCTGATATTGGCATTATCAATCTTTATACCATTTAATAAAAAAGGACATACCGATTATGAAATACATAGTGGGTTAGTAGTTAACTCTTGGGCGATTAAACTTATTTACGTTCAAGTTTCAATTGTTTATTTCTATACAGCAGTGACAAAGGCAACTGAGCATTGGCTCAACGGGTGGGCTCTTGATCAAATTATAACAACCCCATCGATGCGTCAATTTATGTCTAGTTGGGCAGAGATGTTTGGATGGGCTGAGATCAGTCCCTACGCATTTACGGCTCATACAATTATGTATTGGCAGTTTTTTGTTTCGATTGCATTTTTAGTACCTAAACTTAGAGTAGTAGCTTGCGTCACCGGACCTATGTTTCATGTGATGGTTGAGGTTATTGGGCTTAAAATAGGATGGTTCTCATATTATATGATTGCCATATATTATATTCTATTATTTCCTAACCATTGGTTTATGTTTTTAAGTCGTACCTTGACCTTACGGGGGATCTTCTCAACGAGCAATAGTATTGGAAGGAGAACTTATGCATTAATGCTGAGCAAATTATCAATTTTTTTTGGGGCTCTCTCCATGCTTATTTTATATTCACTGCTCGATCAGGATTCAATACAATCAGTATTTGAGTACACATCAAGCCTACTTATCGTTATTTTTATGTACCCATATTACTGTCTAATGAGACAACGTCTAAATGACCAAAATAAATCACAACTTATTGGTTGGTTATTTATATCGCCGTTAGCAATATTGATTGTATATATACTATCAAAAACAGTATCCATTGATTATGCAAACAAATATTATTTAAAAATAATATGGACGCTTGGTATTATCATAGCAATATGGTCATTAATTACAAATCTTGCAATAAGTAGCCTCCCTTCTCCAGTGTCCGATTTATCAAGTGAAAGCTCAGTACAAACTAGTTTATCAAATGAGTCATTACTACAAAAAATTAAGGCTTGGATGAATCATCTAAATATAGCTCAGCGAGCTTGTTTTTCAATTGTCTTAGGAATGTTACAAGTTAATATATTTTGTCATATCGTTATGATTGATCATGCGTTAGTGGTTGCTAGTATTATTGGAGGCTACTCGGTCTTATTGATCATTAGAACAAAACCCTCAAATATACTGATCAACAGCTCTGTATTGATGATTAATTTATTACTGCTAGTCTTTTCAATAAGATGTACTGGCTCATTATTTGATTATCATAGATTTTGGGGAGGAGATCTACATAGACGAGCTCAATACATTGAGTCGGCTAAACACTACTTCAAAGCCAATCAAATGAAAGAACTTGGTAAGGCTCGATACTATAAATTAGGTAACATTTATCTGAAATTGAATATGAGAGAGAGTGCACTATACGCCTTTCAAGAAGCAGTACGCCGGCAACCCAACCATCATAAAGCTCGAAACAGTTTGCTGAAACTATTATCAGAAGGAAATCAATAAAAGTAGAGTTGCCAGACGTTATTGCATGAGTCAGAGATAAAAATAACTTTTTTCATTCACATTTTATAGGACATTAACACCATAATGTTGAAGTACGATTATAGGTTTAATATTGCATCAACTTGATACTGCATCAACCAAGGCATCCAGGCTTTCCAGTGTCACATGAGGTAGGATTACGACATGTGAAATATGTTGATTTATATGTTGATTAAATTCTGAAGCAAGCTGGAAGTGTCTATAAATTATTTCATCTGACTTCATGGGAAAGACCACGATTAATGAATAGGGATTACACCATGCTTCAATACCACGATCAGTAAGTCTTTTAATCAAATAATCGCGAAGCTTTACACAATATTCAAACTCTTGCATCCAATCAAACTGGAGCAATCTAGCTGACCAAATTACTGAGATAAATCCATTTCGTGATCCTGAGATCGTATGATCATTCATCCCTGCAAGATATTCTACAGATTCAAATTGAAGCGGTGGTATATTATTCGCTTGAGCAAAATAGCCACCGATCACACCACCAAACCATTTTAATGAACTCACTGATAAAGAATGAAAATCTTTTCCAAGAGTATACTTAGGCATTGACTTATCCAATCCCCAATACCCTCCAAAGAACGCTGCATCAAGGTGAATATGAACATTCTTATGTGTATATTCATATCTCTTCAGTATCATCCACAACTGATCTAAGTTATCAATCGCTCCTTTGACCGTTGTACCCAACGTCGCTAAGATCACCAACGGACTCCCGTTGCTTTCTTTAATACATTGATCAAAATGTAAATAGTCAATTTCACCATTCTTATTCGTATGTAATACTTTGTTCTTTGCCTTACTGATATTCACAAATTTGGGCACACTGTAATGCGCACTATCAGAATATAAGAGTACACAATCAGACTTTGAGTTTTCTTTAGTGGTTTTCCCTCCAAATCTACTCATTCCCAAACTTAAGCCCGCAAAGTTACCCTCAGTCCCTCCCTGTGTACAATAACCAGTACCATTGCCACCCCAAGTTTGTAATAGCTTAATCAATAGTTGTTTTTCTGTATGAAGGCTATGGTCTTGATAGTGACCTTTATCAGGATCAAAAGGGTTACCTATATTATTAGGTACTGGGTACTTAGACAAGACCCCGTAAATTTCACTAAGTTTCTCCATTCCTTTTTGATTGGATGGGTACCCTAATAGAGGTCGTCTATTTTGATCAAAATGTGTCGATAATTTTTTTTCTAAGTTATTTTTATATCTTTCAAATAGAGTCACATGTTTTTGCTTACACATATATTTACTTTCTCTATAAAATAATGATGTTAGTGCATTAATCAAATTTAAGCATTTTTATCAGTAAAAATTGGTTTAAAGGATGAACCTAACGTAGCCTCACAAGGTACTGTTTTCATTGAGATAACTATTATTAAAGTACTTAACCATTCACTTCCGTTTAGTCATTTTTTACACATAAGTTCTACCGTTCAATCTGACCATGGTCTGCCAAAAGAAACCCATAACCAAAAAATAAATATAATACCCGCAATGCACAACCATTGCACTGCATAGTGGGCGCTATCCCAGTTGATACTGGGTTTTAAGTAGCCGGTAGCGAGTGGAGAGCCTGGACTTTGATGTGGTTGCTTTCCAATCTCATATTCTTCGCCTATACGAAGATAAACCCTAGATATAGGCTTACGTTTTGAGTATCTTTGAGAGGTCCAATGATGAATCTTTGAGATACTTTGTCTTCGCCAGATCAAGGGTGGTCGTTCATTGACAGGAGGCCCTATCTCATCATTTAAAATAGGTCTCAGTTGCCCGTTAATCACCCCTTCCGGATCATCAATTAAAAAGTCGGCCATTGTGTTCAGTTCAGATCGCCTAAGATCGCCTCGATCGACTAAGATATGACTGCCATTAATGGTTTTAAATAACTGAAAGACAGCGTACCCATAATGTCCTTTAAATGCTCGTCCAGCCTCTAGAAAACGAGGGCCGATGAAGTGACCTTGGAGTGCAAAACGACGATAGAGGTGTATGTCGATCGTCAAGGGATCACCTAGAGTGCTCAAAGTACCTAAATCCCTATTTTTATCCATAATATCTACATGGATATTGCGCTCAAAATGTCGCATTATTTGCCAAACACATAAGCTCAATAAGATAGATATAGTGATCACCGAACCTATCGTTGGAACAAGGCTTGGCGTGAATCTAATCTCTTTGTCTGCTAGCTTTACTTGAGTGGAGGTATGGGGTTGATGGAGTGTTTTGTTATTCATTATAGTCCATCCTTTTCCATAGACAATCGGTGTCTATCACTCTATTTCAAAAAGTCGATATCCGACTCCACAAATCGTAGAAAAAAGACCGAACATCCCTCCCCCTAGAATCACTTTATATAGAGGTAGCTCAGGAAAATAGATACTAGCGTAAAAGACCCCACCCCCCATCATTATTAGGGAGAATAGTGATAACCAAAAATGATCTTTTATAAATCCTAGGATTGTTTGAAAGACTGTAGTTTTTTCCTCCGTTGATTCATCATTTCCATTGTGAGTCATGATATTGTTTCTCTCTCTTATTGACCAGTATAATAGGCGCTCGCTAGAGCGCTCTCGATATGATCATCTTAGCTTGAGATGAGTTCAAAATAGGGTCTGCTAGACTTCCATTGATAAAATTTTGGATTAGGCTAATCTGCACATCTATTATTTGAGAAGAGTCTTAGTAGCTGTCACTAACTTATTGAGCCCGCCTTTATTGCTCGTATAATATCCATAAATCATGTCCCCTTTACCGAGGATAAAATGACTGCCATGAAGAATATTTTGAGGATCTCGCGGATCTTCACCCATCGCTTGTTTTAAGTTCTCTACGACCAGTGTTTTCACCGATTGGATGTCACCGGTTACAAAATGCCAATTTGTGTCGCTTACTTTGTGTTCTTTCACATAGTTAGAGAGAACTTCTGGCGTATCTCTATCCGGATCAACGCTAAATGAAATAAAAAGAGGTTGAGCCTTTGAGCTAGAGAGCTGAGCCTGAAGCCAACGCATCTTTGTAGTCAGCTCAGGACATATGGTAGTACAGCTAGTAAAGATGAAATCTGCGATCCAGATCGTCTCATTCAAGGCATCATCTGTGAAGGATTCTCCTCGATGATTTGTCAACGCGAACTGACCGATAGATCCTTGAGCGGTTAGCTCTTGTTGATTAGAGCATCCGCTAAAGTTTAACATAAGGATTAATGATGAGATTAGTAGATAAAGACGATTCATGAGAAGGAGTTCCTAGTGATGAAATGATGGCCGATCAAAGTTCAGCCTGTGTGAAAGAATCTCACCATCATTAACTAAGGTTAAAAGGGGGCAAAGTCGGCTCATTAGACATATTTTCTTGCTGTTCAAGATCGGAAGCCTGTACACAATTCCTAAGCCATCTATAAATAGTCCACAATGCGATTAATGGAACGCAAGTTAAAAGAACTGTAGTGATAATAAATGCGACTCGCGCCTCATCATTAGGATCAAAACAGACCGAGCATGCCTCTGAAAGTGCAGGGATGAATGTGTATAAGACACTAATAGTCCAGAGTCTATGATTCATGCGAGATAAACTTGCCAATAAAGTATAGGCCACACACCGACAACGAAGTACCAAAAGACCTCTGTAGTCCAAAGAATTGACTCAGTTAAAGTGCCCATGAGAAGTCGTCGGTAAATATATATTAACATACCAATTGCGATCAGTGCATGGAGGGCATGAAGGCCCACTATGGTATAAAAGAAGCTGCCCAATGAGCTAGACGTTAAGGTTAAGCCTGCGGTAATGAGTGCGACCCACTCATAGCCTTGTAATAAGACAAAAGCAGCGGCCAATACAATCGCACTGAGCATAAGGGGCTTAGAGCTAGTCTCCTTTTTGGAGAAGGCGCGAGCTCCCTTAAATAACAAGACACCACTGAGAAGAAGCAAGATGGTGTTAAATGCGGTCATCTCTATCGGTAAGCGAGGTTGATCGAGTGGAGGCCACACTGATGAGCGCGCCTTAATGATCAGAAAAGAGCTGATTAAAGCTAAAAAGAACATCATCTCGGTCAGGGTAAAGATGATCATACCAAGCAGGCCACTAGGGACAATTTGATGCCGTTTTGGGGAGGTCGGTGGCTGAGCTATTACATTCATCTAAATCTCCTAAAATTATATATGGAGCCGTAGCGCTCTCTATAAAAACCTAGATTGGGGGTGTATGATCAGTGATGAGGCTTTGATTGACCATGAACATCAGTCTCTGACTTTTGTGTTTTTTTTGCTTCAAGATCCATGACGCGTTTCACTTCACTTTTTGCAGCTATATTTTCCCATCTTTGTCCCTCATGTTTCATCACATCTGGTGCAGTACCAAAGTAGAAAATTAGCATAAAAGTGATTCCAGTGATGAGCAGATAGTGAACATATTTACGCTCTACATCTATGTGCATAAAGTATTTGGCAACCATATAAGCCTTGACGACTGCAATGCCGAAGGCTGTGATCAATGTAATAATCTTGATCTCAAGCTCTGGTCCGAGAATACTGATCATCAGTAAGACGAGAAGTATGGCCCATATTTTTACATAATTTGTGGGGGGGTGATCTGCCATGAGTTATCTCCTAAAAGCCAAGCGTAGCTATTTTGCGATGTACAACAGTGGGAAGAGAAAGATCCATACAAGGTCAACAAAGTGCCAATAGATCCCGATTAACTCCACTCGTTGAAGCTCTTCATTACGTTTGGCGAGTGATGCGATCCATAGCATCAATACCATTCCTGCGATGACATGAAGTCCATGTAAACCTGCAGCAACATAATAAAATGACCAAAACGTGCTCTTGGTGATGGTGAAGCCATGGGCGATCTCACTACTCCACTCTAATGATTTTACGATCAGGAAGATGAGACCTCCTAAACAAGTCATATATAATAGTTTAGCGGCTTTCTTACCGTCACCCTTTTCAGCCGCAGAATGGGCAAGTACCGCAAACAAGCTTGAGGTGAGTAACACAAAGGTGTTAATCGAGCCCGCAAGTGTATTTGTATGTGCGGCCTCAAAGGCCCACTCTGGGTGACCAATACGGTGCATAATATATGAGCCTAAGATACCTCCAAAAATGACGATTTCTGAGACGATGACCCACCATACGGCAAGACGCCCTGTTGGGGTTCCTGTGGCTTCTCTCGTAGTTGCGATTGGTTTCCCTATCATAATGTACTCCAGTTCACCTTTCCCTATGAGGATTCATTCTGTGGCCAATAATCTTTATCCCTACCCGGCACGCTGTACTCATATGGAGCGCGATAACAAGTGGGCATCTCGGCGAAGTTACCATGAGGTGGTGGAGAGGGAGCGACCCACTCCAGCGTGTTAGCATTCCAAGGATTAGCGCTTGCTTTGCGTCCATTCCTAAAGCTAACGATGAGGTTGATGAAAAAGAACACTTGAGCGACAAGCGTCATGATTAGGCCAACCGTGGCGATAACACGTAGGTTTTGAAGGCCTGGGGTAGCGAGCTCTGGGAAGTTACTGTAGTCATAAATACGGCGATGTTGTCCCGCCGACCCAAGTACAAAAAGGGGAATGAAACAGAGGTTGAATCCGATGATTGTGATCCAAAAGTGGATCTGACCAAGGCGCTCATTCAGGTGTTTCCCATACATCTTGGGGAACCAATAGGTGAAGCCAGCAAAGAAGCCGATCACCGCTATGGGGAAGAAGGTATAGTGGAAGTGAGCGACTACAAAATATGTGTCATGAAAATATATATCAGCGCCACTTGCACCAAGGAAGAGACCCGTTGAACCCCCAAGTAAGAACTCTGCAAGGAAGGCAAGAGCCCATAACATAGGAACACTCAAGGTGATTGAGCCTCCATAAAGAGTGGCGATATACAAAAAGATCATCTCTGCTATCGGTATCGAGATCAAAACCGTTGTCACAGTAAAGATATTGGCCATTCTTGGATCGATCCCTGCAATAAACTGGTGGTGAGCCCACACAAAGAAACTCAATATACCTGTTGCGATAACCGTGAGGAGCACCGTCTTATAACCAAATAGTTTTTTACGAGAGAAGACGGTGATGATTTCAGCAACTATGCCCATCGCCGGTAACAAAACTACGTAGACCTCAGGATGCCCAAAGAACCAAAAGAGGTGTTGCCACAATACAGGGTCACCCCCCTTGTCAGGGTCAAAAAATCCTGTACCAACTTGTTGATCGAACAGAAGCATAATCGCACCGGCAACCAATGGTCCTACCGAGGCCATAAAGAGGATGGAGGCTATCACGATCATCCAAACCACAATGGGAATATTGGTAAACTTCATTCCAGGAGCCCGTGAGTTCATGGCTGTCGTGATAAAGTTAATGCCGCCAAGAAGGAAGGCAACAAATTCCAAAGCAACAGCTATAAGCCACAGAGAAGACCCAAGGTTGGTCATACTATATTCGCTCTTTGCGGAGAGTGGCGGATAAGCGGTCCACGCACCACCAAACCCACCGCCTGGGACCAAGAATGAGGCGATTAGTACAATCACACTCAAGAGGAATACTTGGTAAGAGAGACGGTTAATTCTTGGAAAAACCATGTCGTCACAACCGATCATGAGCGGAATTAAAAAATTCCCAAAAGATGCGATCAAGACAGGCATAGCAAACCAAAAAATCATGATCGTTCCATGATTGGTCACCAAGGAGTTGTAGTTCGCTTGCGTAACGATTCCCCACCCAGGCACATGTTGGCCTGGGAAAGCGAGTTGCATACGGAATACAAACACCATAAACGCACCTATAAGAACCATTAAAATACCGGTCCACAAATACTGCTGAGCGATTATTTTATGATCTAAGGAGAACAGATACTTACTTGCGAAGCTCTGCTCGTGATGTTCTGATTGGCTGTGGTCATCGTGATGACCGTGCTCAGCCTCGGAGGGTTGAACCTCTGACATTTTTTCACCTCATCTAGTCGACTAAGGGCGTTGTTAGCGCGCTCTGATGTATGATTGAAATATAAAAAACGACA
>Ga0257127_1002630_pt1 | contig 10850 bp, 13 predicted proteins | sample SI060_135mmetaG_FD_190152 | JGI IMG/M metagenome (GOLD analysis project Ga0257127, IMG submission 190152) | Marine microbial communities from Saanich Inlet, British Columbia, Canada - SI060_135m | ecosystem: Environmental > Aquatic > Marine > Inlet | place: Canada: British Columbia | collected...
GACCTCTCCCACGGGCCAGCTGATGGCATTACCGCGGAAGAAATCGAGACACTACACGCCGCAGCCGATCGATATGATGCCGCGAATGGTGCCATCAAGCTGTCCGAGGGCATAAAAGAGAGTGCCAAGCTAGAGATGCAGTTGATTATGGGCGGTCGCGATGGTGTCGAGATCGATGGAACCCGGATCAAATGGGCCGAGGTGAACTACAAGGCCAAGCCTGAAAAGATCACGCCGGCAACCGAGGCCTCGGTTGGGCGCCGATTCAGCGTCAAGGTGCCAGCATGAAGTGCGAACGGTGCGGACATGTGCGTGTGAAGGTTCCACTGACACAGAAGCAGGGGGCCTTGTTCGACTTCATTGTCGAGTATGACGGGGGCAGCAACCGGACCCCTACATATCTCCAGATGTCTGATGAATTTGGATACTCGAAGACATCGGTCGGAGACAAGCTGCGGGAGATCGAGCGCAAGGGCTGGATCTATCGTGTCCCGGGCGCCCAAGGCATCGCGGTTCTGTGATCGTCTAGTGCAGACGGTACTTGACCGCCAGTGGCCTCGTGATCCTCCTGGACAAGGCACTAGCGACACTGGCGGTGCTTTTTGTGTATGACAAAACGGCTTTCACGATACACAAACTATTTTGTTGCTCAAAAGCGATACACTAATTGAGATTGAATGATGATTGACAATAAAACACGAAACTCTGTCGCCAGAGCCATTGCTCAGACGCAGGAATGGGCATGGGGCTTGGACTATGACACATGCCTTGAAGAAGATAAAATCCATGCGAGGGTTGTCGCTGATGCAGCAATCACAGCCTACGAGGCCGCACTGTGGTCTGACGATATGGACGCTGCGCCGAAGGAAGAGGCCGTCTTAGTTGCGGGTGGCGATGTTCTATACCCAACAACAATGAGTGCAGAAGAAGTAGGCCACGGCTGGTGCATGGATTATCAGGGAGGTCGACACGATGATGATGTTTGGTATCCAACCCACTGGCGACACCTGCCAACGATGGAGGCTGAATGATGATTGACCAGAAAGCATTGGAAGCTGCTGTTGAGGCCATGCGTGACTGCCACGCGCCCGACGCTTGTGCTGCTGTGGCAGTAGCCATCACAGCCTACGAGGCCGCAAAGCCTAGCAAGTGGCAACCAATTGAGACGTTGGAATACAGCGACGATCCGGTTATTGGTGAAAGTGAAAAAGTGCTCTTGGTCGATGATGCCGGAAGGGTTTGGGTTGGTAGTCTCATGTTTGCGATCGGTAAAGGTCTCCTGTCATGGGGTTGGAGCAACAAGCCTACCCACTGGATGCCGCTACCAGAGCCGCCGTCCGATTTGGAGACAGGAGAAAACGAGGATTTTTGAAAATGGCAACGATCACACCAAAGACTGAAATCACAACCTACAGCGTTGAGTTGACGGCAATCGAGCTTCAAGCAGTCTACGAAGCACTTGGCGTAATCTCACCAGCCAACTATTCCAGCCACGATGTCAGACGTGCCGGATCATGCCTGTATGCCGAAATCATAGACACACTTGATCAAGTGTCTACTTAGACCAGCGAGGCGTAAACATGGCAAACGTACCCGAGACACAAACCAGAGTGGCACAGCTTGAGCGCAAGGTTGAGCTTATGGAAGAACGGCTAAAGAAACTTGAACTGGATAAATGGCCAGAGCCATGCAAATGTATTGGCTGTAGGCCGGACCTTTATGTAGGGTAACTGGTGCCGACAACACAATAGGCGTCAAACTTTGCCGCGTTAATTTGTTGCGCCATAGTAGCAGCGACGGGCTTCATGCTCTGGCATTGTGAAATCGTCAGGTCTGGCATTTCCATTCGCATACAGTACGCCACTGGCTGAATGATGCACCATGATGCGACAAGGAGCCAGATGCTCACTGGTTTAACTCATCACATTCGACGCCGTGGCGGATAACGTCCTTGAACCAATATCCTGTCGCCGTTTCCTTCTGCCCCTGCATATGGTCAATGACCGATGTCGGGGGCCAGGGGAACGACGGACAGCTACTTATTGTTACGCTTTGACAAGACGCCACGGGCAACAAGAATAGCATCATCAAAACTTTTGACTTTGTCATTGGCCTTGTCCCTTGCTTTGATCAAGCGCCCAGCGTTGGCCGCGCTGACGCGGTTTTCACCATCTTTACGCAAACCCTCGTCCCTGAACATGCCCATAGCCAGCTCGACTACAGACATGATCAGGTTGACGAGTTTAATACCGCTAAGCATCGTCGGCGTTCTTTGCTTTACCAAAGTTGAGGCCCACAACATTGATGACGTTCAGGATCATACCGATGATCTTGTCGTCTGACTTCGTCGGCGTCAGCGCAGCGATGCCGGCACAGGCAGTAACCAATGCAGTGATTGCCGTCAGCCATTCAGGCATCGATGCGATGATAGCCATTAAATTACCCATGTTACTTGTCCTTCAGTTGACGCCATTCGGCGTGTTCAAAATGGGGTAGGTCAAGGAACGATGTCCATGTTCCACCCCAAACTATTGGCACCCCGTGTGCCGCTCCTGTGGCAGTGATCAGGCCCCCCAAATAATGAAATGCCTTCTGGCCCTCATCAGACCAATCGACAGGGTAGGGATACAGATCTACTGCCAGCCCAAATTGGTGCGGGGATTCCCCGGCTCGGGCCTTAGATTTCCCATCAGCGAATAATCGATCTTGCGTCAGGCCATCGCGGAGCCCAGCGACACAAGAAAAATCTATCGCCGATGCTTTGATCGCAGCCTTCACTACGACTTGCATATGGACACTCGCTGTTGAGAGGTGCCCGAGGCTGGCCGTGCCTAGTTCAAACATCACTTGTCCTTATGTATCCGGTCCATCATCTTGTCTACGTCGCGGCGAAGATACTTGACTTCGATTTGTGTCTCGACCGCCTCGTCTTTCTTTCGCCAGAGCGCACCGATCTGGTTCGCCAAGTTCTCCAGCCGTTCGTGGATCGCCTTGATGGCGTCGGCGTTTTTGGCTGCGGCTAATTTCATCGCATACCAGGCGGAAATGACACTGAAGACGGCTACACCTATCGGGATCAACCCTTCGAATGTGGTCAGGTCCATCTGGCACCTAGTTGTTGTTATCACTTGAGTAGTGAGAATCAAGCCTAGTTTCAATACGTGTTAGTGAAGCTAGGATACGGGCCTCCATACCTTCTACTACATTAGTTGTTGCGTATGTTTCAGCTATATATAACTTAAACTTATTAAGAGCGTCCTTATTGCCTTCAATACGTCCAGTTAGTTTCCAATACAAGAAGCCTAGTAGTACCATAACAGGCATACCAACGGCATTAGCTAATGATAGTAGATCAGTCATATTAACTCACTAGGTAAGTATGCGTCCATATCATCCGTGTTTGTCATAGCGTCCAAAGCTGGCCCCATAACATCAGGCAAGTCACGCAACGTCTGCTTCTCAACAGCACTGTTAGCCACTGTACGATTAGCACCGGGACGTTCGATCAGGTTGTCCTTGATTTCGTCGTCCATCTTGTCCAGCTTGGCATTACGCATGATACGAAGTTGTAGTAATCGGTCTTCACGGACACGGGGTAATCTCCAAGCATGTGTCTTGAGCGTCTCAGCGTCCACCTCTTGGGCCAGTGTGTCGGCGTCAGGGACAATCTCAGGTGTTAGCTCAACACCGTCAACGTCATGTGTTGCTGGGATTGTTGCAGCTTTCACACGCTTGGCGAGGATGCCGGATACAGAGCCAGCGTCACCTACACAGGTTACTGTGCCGTCAGCGTTTACGATTAGCTCATTCATTTTATTCGCCCTCCAATTCGCCAAAGAACACAGCGGTAATTACGTTCAGATTTCCCGCAGTGTCAGATGCGTTGTCCGTAAGCAGACGACAGCCGTTGGCGTCTGAATTGCTTTGGTCAAACCCTATACCCCACCCCGGTGTCGTGCCGTTTGATGCAGAGGCAGCAACTGCGTAGGACATATCGCTATTGGACGCATTACCTGCTTTGAATGGCGTGGCAAATACAATATCACCGATGCCAGTGCCAGCCGTTGATGCACTCTCAATATTGTAAGAAGCGGCTATTGGATTGCCGCCGTAGCCAATCTCCCATATGATCCAAGCCGCTGCCTTACTAAGATCAACACCAGCAAACTGATCCTGCAACACCTTCACTTCATCAAACACCGTCCTGATAACTTCAGCAGGGCGACTAATCGACAGGTCCGTTGCGCCAACTTCAATGAGCGTATCGTTCCAAGACTTAAGATGTTCAAAGGCTGTGTTGGCACCCAAGGTTGCCTGTGTTGTGCAAGTCAGGCCATCCCATATCGTCATGCTATCTGTCTGAGTAACAGCGACCTTGCCGTTAGGGTCTACGTCAACATCCAAGACAGCATCAGTAGTTCCTGATTGCAGGAGTACCAAGGCACCTGTTTCAAACATACCCTTTTCAGCTTCGTACATGGCACGGATTTGTGCGGCAGATGGTGCTGTTGCTGATATGCGAGTTAACGCCATCTGTCCTGAGAATGGGGTTGAACCCAAGGTCTGTCCGTCCGAGCCGATACCACAAGGGGCAGCTGTCATGTCTAGCGTTCCCATCGTAGCGTTATCAACTTGCGCTCGTTGAGTGCCGTTCACATAAACCGTTGTGATGTCGTCTGACCCCGTAAAGGTCATAACGGCCATATGCCAAACACCGTCATCATAGCTTTCAGTAGTTTCAGCTACGCCGCCAACAGAACCATCGTTTACATAGCCATACATGGTCCCTGTGGCTGTCATGCGCAGTTCCCACAACGGACCACCACCACCGGATGCTCTGCGCCTTACCAAGCGTTCATATGTCGTTGCTGTTGTGAGTTTGAACCACGTGATAATACTCATATCACCAGTGCCAAAATCAAGGTCTGTGCTAGTTGGTAAGTATGAATAGTTGCTGCCAGTATACGGACCATAGCAGAGTAACTCACCACTCGCACCGTCTGCGGAGGCCGATGGCACAGTGCCGTTCTCAGTCAGCGTGTTGGCCTTGTAGCTACGATCAGCCGTTGCAGAGTTTGCAAGCCATGCGCCACGGATGTCATCAACCATACAGCCAGTGTTGTAGGTTCTGTTAATCGCAGCAGTTATTGTGGCCCCTGATCCTGTACCATGTGCTTCATTACCGTGTGGGTAAATCAGGCCAAGCCCCTCAGCAGACGCGATAGCTGCCTTAGACCCCCATGAACCATCTGCACCAGCGAGGTTGTTATCAGGGTGGAAAGTATATGGCGCACCGCTTGAGTTTTGGATAACTGTTTCATCATTATCCATCTGGAACCAGCGGTTAGAATGAAGCATACGAGAGGTAGTATCTGCATGGATAAAGCCGCCAGATACAGCAGCAATACCCAAGTTCGCGTTGGCTGTAGCTGTGCGAGAACTGATTGTTCCGTCAGGCGATAGCGACGAATGAGATGCTGTGCCTGTACCATAATGAATACCAAAGGTGGGAATGATACCACCTGTTCTTGGGTCTTTGGCCGGGACATCCCAACCTACTGTCGCTGCTACTCGTTGCACATCATTGTTTACGAGTGCTGGCGTTGTACTTGTAGACAAGGACCGGGGCCAGCCTGTTGTAGCTTCAGCCCAACTTCCAGTGTCGTACTTGTGGATGATATGAATACCATCCTCTGAGCCGACGATAATGTAGCCCATGCTCTCCGCAATAGAGGTTACAGTCGCGGCACCTGTCAGGGTTACGCTTGCAGTAGCAGAGCCAGCTACGACATCAGAAGTATCTACCTTCCAAAGCTCGACAGTACCATCAGCACCAGCGTCTTTAACTGTGGCTATGTACGTGCCTGAACCGTCTGGCATAACGAATGGCTGTGTGGTCGCAACGTAGGTGGCGTCTGTCTCTATGACGCCTGAAAAGGCTGCCGGATCGCCGCCGACCACTGTGGTATTTGCCAGCGTGGCAGGTGTCACGTAGCGCAGGGCATCGGTTCCAGCATCCACCTCGCCCTGTGTGGCTGTCTCGACTATACCTTCAACCGTTTCACTGGCAGAAGGTGAGGCGGCACCAGCATCACCGGTGCGCGTCCATGCGACATAGGCTTTATCGGCAGCGGTCCATGTCCCGTTGCTATCGACATGTGTCACTGTCAGTTCAAGGTGGGTCGTGTTGTCTGTGACTGCCGCTGTGATCTTGAACGTGGCGAACGTGGCGGGTGTACCAGATTTTTTGAACGTGATGTGCGCCTTGTCACCACTGTCAGAGGCACCCCATGTTGCAATGAAGTCAGACACATCAGGGTTGCCGGTGTCGGCACTATTGGCGTCCAGGGTGATCGCTGTTACTGAACCCACCGTAGCGTTGTTAAAGCGGAAATCGCCCGTGCCCGGATCAGCCATTGAAGTCGAGTTATCAAAGGTGAATGGGACTGCAACGGCACCGGCTGCGCTCTCTGCGCTTACAACGTCGGCTGCGGTCAAAACAACGTCGGCGGCGGTATCAATCGTGTCCTGATTTGTCGCGACCAAATCTGCTGCGGTGTCAATCGTGTCCTGATTTGTTGCGACCAAATCTGCTGCGACTGTGACCACATCCGCTGCGGTCAGGACGGCATCTGCCGCCGCTGCGTTCTCCGACACAAGTGCCGCAGCCGCCGATGCCGCAGCATCAGTTGCCGATGAATCGATGTCATCAGTCGAGTTCTCGAGGGCTGTGCCGGCGCTGTTCCACTTCAGGGCCTTCTCGGCTTCTGGTGCCGGCAGATCCCAATCGGTAACCGCGGATTCAGATGTGGCAGACTTCAGGGAACGATCGATTCGCTCCGACAATTGCTGGGAGAAAATTGTCTGCTTGTCGAGATCCGCGTTGACTGCCGCCGCGGTAAAGTCACCGCCCGTCGTATAGTCAGATACCCGGGCGATGGGAACCGCAGAGATGATAGTCACAATGTCTGTCGTTAATGGCGACGATGTCAGGGTGATCGAGCCGGTGCCGTTTGCGTTCAGAGACACAGTGTAATGTGTGGTGATCGTCTTGAGCGTTGAGTTCAGATAGACAGCCAGATCTGTGTCGGCCAGCACGTTAAACGTGAAGCTATAAGGGCCGGTGTCTGTTCCACCGACTGTGTATTGAACGCGACGGGTGACCGCCGAGATAGGGATATCAGCCATTGTTCATCGCTCCTGTCGTACCATATAGCATGTGGACGTTCTTGATAAAAGAAATCATTGTATTGGTGCCTTGCCGGTTACATCCCTGATTCCGTTGCGCTCATCAACCCGGGCCCTGAGATCCGGGTCCATCTCGAGGAGATATTTCCTTGCATTCGACCAGTACACTGAATCGATCGCCCTCAGTTCTGTAATGCGGAATCCGGGCAACAGATCCTGATACTCAGGCGACAGGATCATCTCCTTCAGATCCTCGAGCAAGTTGCCGCCGTCTGGTGGATTGTTGGCCAGAAGCACCAGCATGTTTTGTTGCTTTCCTGTCAGCTTGATACCCTCGATCGATTTCGGCACCCGACTTAATCCAAGGTTCAGATCGGACATCTCATCATCGACCATTTGATATTCATCGATGCGAATCTTGATGGGCGATGCCAGTTCCCAGACTTGCCCGTCGCCTTCCATCCGGGGAGTGCCCCAACGATCGAGCGCCGGCTCCATATCTTTCGAGAAAAACGGGCTGCGCGACCGAGCCTTTTGCAAGGCCTCATAGAAGCCCCGGACAAGTGGCGCGACATCAGTGTCTGTCGGCAGAGTGTTCTTCTTGGTCGGGTCAAAGTAGCGTTCGATCGACGCAGTGAAGGAGCCTGTAGGGAGTGGCAGCGCAGTGATGGCTGCACTTCCGACTTGCTTACCTAACAGTTCCTGTAGTCGCTTGAACTTGGCCTCGCCGCCTTCGTACTCGGAGCCAAAGATCTCAGCAATCGAGAACATGCCCTGAAGCATCGGCAACTGCCCGACATAATTGTAGTTCGACATCGCCGCTGCCGCAGCCAGTGAACTGATCATGTCCTCATCATCACTATGCCTGGCATACCATGCGAAGTCTGCCGCAACGGCTAACACTCCCGACAGCGGATCGAACCGGCTGTATGTGATCGACTTGCGTGTGCCGTCTTCCATCTTGACTGAAAAGCTGTACGGCTGGTGATGACGCAACCAAGCCTCCCGGGCTTTGGGATCTGATGGCCCATGCCCCGTCATCAGGACATCGTCGCCCTCGGCACCGTAAGAGTAGCCGGCAAACGCAGCCATGATAGTCGAGCCCAGAGCCATCTTCGACATTGCCATATCAGCCTCGGGACCGCCGGCCTTGATGGCCTTCCAGAAAGATGGCAGCAATGGTGCCGACAAAACATTTCTCGACATCACTTCGCGCATGATGTTGGTTGGCGTCTTGTAAAATGGGACAAAGATCTTCATTGCAGGATGGCTGAAGAACCCCTGCAACTGACCCAGAACGCCCTCCAGATCTTTCTGGAAGGTCATTACCTGCCCGTAGTCTTTCATGCTTGTCAGAAGGGCCTCATCGGGCTCCTGAATAGCCTGGACGATAGAGGCCCGGACTGTCGCATCATCGGCGCCCTGTGCCTTGAGATCGAGGGCCCGTCTGACTGCGACTGTGTATTGCTGAGATCCCCGGGCCATGCCCTTGAAGAACTCGTCTTCAGTCAACAGGAACCGACCGGCGATGCGTGTGACCTTGCCGAGCAGATCGACTGCCCGACCGACTGTGGCTTCCGGGTCCAACTCAAGATTCTCAGCCGTGATGGCCTTGCGTGTCCGGTAGTCAATCTTGGTCACCAGATCGCTGGGATCTTCAGTGACAAATGCTTTTGCCGCAGCCCTCATGCTAGCGTTGAACGACATCATGAATCCAGCCGGAATGGCGAGGGCCTCGGTCATGTAGACACGGCTTTGATTGGAGCCGGGGATACTTGTTCTGGCTGCACCGATTGCGCCGGCAATGAACCGTTCAGGGATTGAGTAGATCTGAAATCCGGCATTGCCCAAGACGTTGACCATGTGTGTGGTGATGCCAGACAACAGTCCATTCATGAAAGATTCCATGAAGACATCGACGCCCTTGTTGAACCACTTCGAGAATCCAGACGCGACCTGTGATTGCTGGTCCGGGCGCAACATCATGTAGGCTTGGCCTCGAGCCATGATCGTCTCGACGCCACCCATGTTGTCGATGATATCAGCCGGCGTCATACCTTCGATGTCAGGCATCTTGCCGAACATGCCTTCGACATCACCCGATGTCGGCATCTGGTTGGCCTTCATGATCTTGCTGAAGTTATTCAGGACCGCCATCGTCCGGGCTGCTTCAGTCTTGGCGCCGATAAGGGAAGTTGTCAGAGCGCCCTGTAGGTTGATGGCAAGTAAGAAGTTGAGCGCGGATGCATCAGTCGGGTCTGCAATCATGTCATCGTATGCCGTCTTTGCTGTCAGCAATGACGATGCCTGTGTGACCAGAGCCTTGTACATTTCCTCGGCGTTGAAGACTTCCCCGGGCTGCTTGTTCAGCAACCGCATAGCCATAGCTTTCAAACCGATCTTCTCCGCAGCCTGACCGATCTCCTCGATGGTCATCTTGCCGCGTTTCATCTGTTCGATGGCGACAGAGTTGGCTCCGACGATCTTCGCCTGAAATGCAGCCAGATTCCCGTTGAAGGCATCGGTCATCTGATCGAGATTCATCGGGAAATAGTTCAGGCCTGTGGCCCCCGGCTTGCCATCCATGCGCGGGATCGCAGCCTCGAACATCATCATTTCGGCATCAGTAGCTTGTCGAACCAGAACAGCGCCATCGACGCTCTGGACCGCCGCCTTCTCATCGAGGGCCAGGTCATCGCGGACTGTGGCCCCGGGCAGCGCCGGCTCACTCGGGTTGGGGGTAGGGAGCGCCTGTGTGGGGGCAGGGGCTGCTTGTGTGGGGGCAGGGACAGCGTTGTCTACCTGTGGGCCCAACATGTCCAGACCAGCCTTGATGGCGTCAGTGACGATACCAGCGGTCTGTTGACCAGCCGGTGCGTCCTGCGCGGGGATGTCTAGTTGGAGTGGCGCCTGTGCCGGATCTCGGAGTTCACCGGCTGCGGTGACTTCTTCAGGCGCAATGGTATCAGTAGCCATTATTCACTTCCCCCTTTTGGGGCAGTGGAGCCCTGTTTCTTTGCTAGTGCGTCTGCCCGTTTTTGCCACTTGGGGAGAAGTTTCTCGAACTTGGCATCGACGCCTTTGCCGATGTCATCGAAAGCCTTCTCTACCGAGGCGTGATCACTAAGTCGCTGCCGAAATCTTTTGCGAACTGTCGATGCTCTTCCTCGGACGCTCGATATTTCGACACCCTCGGGGAGCTTTGACTTTGTGACGGGGAGCTTGCTTGTTGCCCCGTTGAGCCAGACTTCGATTTGTTTGTCGGTGACTGAGTCGCCTGTGATGGCTTTGACTTGTTGTCTGACATCGGTTGTCCACTCCCTTAATGTAGCGTCAATGATCGCATTATACGCCGTTTGATCGCCCGGGTCTTCCACATAGTTCTTGCCGTACTCGGATTTGAAACCGGCCCTGAACTCCTTGGCGTTCTTTATATTGTGCTTTTTAGCCATTATGTCAATGGCAGCATCCACCTCATCCGCTGTCGGCCCGACTGCATTTCCGGCGTCATCGAACTTGGGATTGATGTCAAAAACCAAACTCCCCGGGTGTTTCGCGGCAGATACCTCGAACCCAGCCCCGAGGGCGTCAGCGAAGTCACCGACCATGTCTTTAGGCACTGCGCCCGAATGGTCGAACATCACAGAGGATGTCTCGATGGA